>Ga0209102_1000034_pt1 | contig 88364 bp, 75 predicted proteins | sample ConPoolayeHmetaG_FD_185483 | JGI IMG/M metagenome (GOLD analysis project Ga0209102, IMG submission 185483) | Hot spring microbial mat communities from California, USA to study Microbial Dark Matter (Phase II) - Cone Pool mat layer H metaG... ... | reverse complement strand
AGAGTGGTTAGCCTGGAGCCTGGGGGTAGAAGGGTTCTCAGTCTCTCAGGTTTTGGAGATGAGGGAGGGGGGTAAAGGAATTTTGATTAAGGTCTCTTTGTGAGGGATATCCCTTTATCTGGAGAGGGGCCATTTAGGAGGAGGTGCGGTGTAAAGGTTGGGTGGAGGCAGTAGTGATAATGATAGTCTATGGGGTGAGAAGTGAAGGGCGGAGGGAGGTTTTGGGGGTAGAAGCCATGTGGGAGGGGAGGGAGGACTCTTGGCGGGAGTATATGAGGAAGCTTAAGCGTCGTGGGGTGAGGCGAGTTAAGGTCTTCATTTCATGAGGGATGTTTGAGTGGAGGTAGTTCACCGGGATAGAGCTTGTCAGGCTTAAAAATTAAGATAGATCTGGCTTAAGCCGGATAGAAGAAGCTCTGAGAGATTGGTCGAGCTCATCATCGAGGAGTATGAGGGAAAGTATCGTGGGGCCAGGCGCTGCCTGGAGGAAGGGCTGGAAGATTCGCTTCGGTTTTATAATTTCTCAAAGATAGATAAACGCCGCATTTCCTTCACCAATATTCTGGAGAGGACGGCGAGAGAGATACGACGGAGGAGCCGGGAGGTTGAGATTTTTCCATCTGTTGATTCCTATTTAAGATTGGTTTTCTCGTATCTCATGGAGTACTCTGAGGACTGGGCTAATGATTAAGCTTACATCAAGGCAGAGAAGCTTGCTCCGGCGCTAGAAACTGAGTTGGCGCAAATAGTTAATTGAATGGAAAAATGGAGAGGTTACGATCGAGAAATTGCAAACAAAATTTGATAGGGCCAAATAAGGCCTATCTTTCATTCTTCAGCTTATGTGGCGGCTCTTATTCCTACGGTTTTCTCAATGATAATTTTCAATCAATCACTGGTACGAAAATAAAAATTTTTATTAATCTAGAGATGGTCCTTTTTTTTAATATTCCTCTGAAATTTGCGCAAAACTACTATTTATTTGCGTATTCACTTTCTTCTTCCCAGGTAATTAACCACTCTGAGGGATGATTAGCACGAAAAGGTTTTTTCTGGAGATAGAGTTTAAGACGCTGGGAAATGGATTTAGCGAAGTTCCTCGTTTCTGGATTACTGGAGGCAAATTCTATGGCTTTTTGAGCTTCTCTTGCTGCCCCATCGAAATCTCCTGCTTCTGCAAGAGATGCACCAAGGGTATCGTGACTCTGAAAAGTTAATTTCTCCATGGAGAGCGCTTTCAGAGCGAAATCTCGGGCTTGGGAAGCATTTCTGAAGCGAGCATCTTGACTTGTGGCTCTCAACCAGGAGAGGCTGAGAAGCACCTTTGGGTCATCCGGATTGAGCCTGAGCGCTTGAAGCAGGTGATGTTCGGTACTTTCCATTCTCTCTTTGCACCAATTTAAGAGCCCGAGTTGAAGATGAGCCCTCGCTCTGTCTCTTTGCTCGATTTCGACCTCAAGGGCTTGCTCATAATGGGAGAAGGCCTCTTCAGCCTTACCCAACTTAAGCAGCACTTCACCTAGAAGCACATGAACCTTGCCACTCAGAGGATTGAGGCTAAGTGACTCTTTAAAGAGGTCAGCCGCTTCCTGAGGCTGTCCCATAAAGCTTAGGGCCAAGCCCATTTTGTAATAAGGCTGTGCATTATCCGGCCTAAATAGGGAGGCCTGTTTATAATAAAAGCAGGCTTCTTTTAAGTTTCCCTTTTTAAAGAATACATCCCCAAGTCCCAGGCAGGCATCACAATGGTTCTGTTTTGATTCGAGGGCCTTCCTAAACCAATTCTCCGCCGATTCAATTCTTCCTGCTTCAAGATGCTTGTTCCCTAGGATAGAGGCCATCTCGGCTCCATAATCGATTTTTTCTTCGCAGAAAGGACCGGGTAATGTTGATATCGCCACTGAAAATGTACCAACTATGAGTGCTGTTACCAAGAATCGCCATTTCTTCTTTTTCAAGTTCTCAATCAACCCCGATACTCCCCCAGAAGCCACAACGATCATCGCGGGAACTGACTCTAACCTGTAACGCGAAGAGACAAAAAAGAGGATGATTGCACTTGCATTGAAGAGGATAAATAAAAGGAGGAGCGAAGGTATCTGTTTAAAGCGGGAAAAAGTGCCAATAAAGAGCAGAGGTAGAACCACCCCAAAAGGGAAGCCAAAGCCTCCCCACTTCCAAACCAGCACCTTCAAGAGATATGACCACTGACGGAAGAGATAAATATCCTCATTGCGAGGAATTTCTCGAGAACTTAGAAAACGGAGTGCTTTTTGGAGAAGCCCGGAAAGAAATTCAAGGGGATTCCTCTTGATAAATTCAATGACAAGCTTGCGAAAGAAACGATCCTGTTCTCTTACATCTTTTATTCCCTGGCGCCGTGGCATATCCACGAGTTTTTGCCAATCCCAGCCAGGACGGATAGTTAGGGTCTTACAAAGGTTAGGATTGTTTCCAAGGTAAAGATTAATTCCTCCTGAAAAGGGCAGGACTGAAAACTTAGCTTTGGTGAGCTTAGAATTAAGGGCTGCAAAAGGAAGAATGATGATTAAAAATCCCGCTATCCAAGAGCTCAAAAGGAGAAGGCAGTTTTTCTCCTCTTTCTTTTTTTCTCGCTTTTTAAGCAGGAGGAAGACGGGAATCACCCCAACAAAGGGAATGAAGGTTGGCCGGCAAAGTATTGCTAGAGCCGAGCAGCCTCCCAATAAAAAGGAAATAGTTTTTCCTTTTTTCTTTGCCAGAAAAAGTAGAATCAAGAGGAATGTACAGAGAAACGCTGCTAATCCTGTTCCCAGGAGCTCTGTTTCATAGAATATCATCGGTCCAAAGAAGGTAAAGAGGGTGGAGGCGATGATTCCTTCTCTCCGACCAAGGGTTAAATGACCAAGATAATAAGTTAAACAACAGGTCATCGCTCCGAGCAGGGCCTGGATTATCTTGGCGACAAAGATCGACTCCCCGAAAAGCGCATAGATAATCCCCAGAAATAAAGGATAGAGCGGTGGTTGCCAGAAAAACTCTTCACTTAGCCTGCCGTGTCGGGCAAACTCTTGGGCAAGTCTATGATAATTACCTGCATCGATGATGGGGACAAAAAAGGTGGGATTTTTGAGACTCTCGAAGAGATACACCAGGCGAATGAGAAGAGCAAGAGAAAAGATGATAACTAAGATTGAGAGTTCATTTTTAGCTTTATCCCTTGAGTTATCAAGCCCTCTGAACCTCATCTTTTTTCAACTCTTTTTTTGGGTTGAAAAGATTTCCTTAATGTTATTGAGGCTGAATAAGGGATGGATTTAACTTGTTCTCTCAGAAAAAGCATGGAGGAAAGATAGAGGTTAGATTTTTCATCTTTAATAAACATAATTATGTTAGCTTTTTTTTGGAGATAAATTCAAATCATGCCTAAAATAGTATGATTTTTTCAAAGATTTCTTTGAAAATCAACGAAGATAAAATAGAATTAAAAAAAGCTTATCTGAAGTTGGGTGGGATGGAAAGATAAAGATTTTTAAATATTACTCCTTAGGCCAAAACGAGTTCATAGTCTCTAAAAGGAGTGAATAGAGACTAAAAAGATGTGAGATTGGAATTATTATCTTCAGCGAAGGCTTCTCTATGAGAACTGGGGTATTTTGATTCCTTCCTTTTTACTCACTTGAAATCGCGAGAAGAGAAAATGAGTAAGTAGAAATTTAAGTGGGAAGAATAGAAGTCTTAAAAAAGGATGGATTCGGTTTTAAGAGTGGAACTCTTCATGTCTATGTGGATATTCTTCCTTCTTTGACCACAATTTTTCCGGACTTGATGACATATCTTACAGGATTTACGCCAGGATGATAGGCAAGGAAAATGTAATTGGGAATATCAAAGAGGACGAGGTCCATTTTTTTTCCAAGTTCGAGACTCCCCACTTCCTCATGTCTTCTTAGAGCATAAGCCGCATTCGCAGTTGAGGCATTTATGGCTTCTTCTACGCTCATTCTCAAGGTGAAAACAGCAAGCTGAAGTACAAAAAGCATCGATTCTATCATCGAACTCCCTGGGTTAAAATCTGAGGCGAGGGCCACGATGGCTCCTTTTTCGATGAGCGCTCTCGCTGGTGCCTTTTTCTCTTCCATCAGAAAAAAGGGCACTGTGGGAAGTAGGGTAGCCACAGTTTCACTTTCTGAAATGGCCTCAATGCCTTCTTTACTTATAGCAAGGAGGTGGTCAGCAGAGAGTGCTCCTTCCTGGACCGCAAGCTGGGCTCCTCCTAGAGAAGAAAATTCATCGGCATGAATCCTTATCTTGAAGCCAAGCTTCTTGGCAGATTTAAGGAGTAGGCGGGTCTCCTCAATGGAGAAAACTCCTTCTTCGCAGAAAACATCGAAAAATTCTGCAAGTTTGAGTCTTCTGATTTCAGGAAGAATTTTCTCGATGAGAAGCTGAATGTAATCGCTTTTTCTTCCCTTATACTCTGGTGCTATTTCATGGGCACCCATGAAGGTGGGGATGATGTCAACAGGATGTATCTTGTTTACTTCTTGGAGGACCTCAAGCTGTTTTATTTCGTCCTCGAGATTTAACCCATAGCCACTCTTTGCCTCAACGGTAGTGGTCCCGTGGAGAAGCATGGAATCAAGTCGCTTGAGGCAGAGGGAGATAAGCTCTTCACGAGCTGTTTTTCGAGTTGCCCTGACAGTCGAGTGAATGCCGAGTCCTTTTTCGGCAATTTGAGTGTAGGTGAGGCCCTTGAGACGGAGCAAAAATTCATCTTCCCGCGTCCCTGCAAAGGGAAGATGGGTATGAGAATCTACGAATCCCGGAAGAGCCACGAGTCCGCGAGCATCAAGGTGAAGACCGTCTTCTTGGAGCATGAATTTACGCTTGAAATTTTCCTCATCCCCGAGATATACGATTCTTCCCTTAAAAGAAGCGATACAACCTCCCTTGATGACACCCAAATCCTGAAGCTTGCTTTTTCTTTTCGGTATTTTCCCAGAGCAGGTGACGATTTCGTTACAGCCCGAGACAAGAAGGTCAGCTAATTTCATGGGGAGTTTTTCGAAGCGAGGTATGCTTATTTTTCCGAATGAAAGAAGGGGTTTCGTAGGGATCCCAGCGTTTTTCCCAAGCAGGTTTATTCCAGAAGGCCTCGCTTCCCTTGGGTTCAAAGATATAGGGTGGAGTATCATTCTGGATGGGGAAGGGAGGAGGAGTCTCAGAATGGGGTGAGATTTGTCCCTCTCGCGCAAAAGCCTTTTTCTCTTCTTTCGCTTCGAATCCTGTGGCAATGACTGTCACTTTAATCATTTCTTTCATCCCCTCATCGATCACTGTGCCGAAGATAATGTTAGCATCTGGATGAGCAAGACCGTGGATGAGTCGTGATGCCTTGGATACTTCGTGGAGAGTCATGTCCTTTCCACCTGTGATGTTGATTAAAACTCCATGAGCTCCTTCTATGGAAGTGTCTATGAGCAGAGGGCTTGAGATTGCTTTCTCGGCCGCCTCCACAGCCCTGTTTTCGCCTGAGGCTATACCCGTTCCCATGAAAGCCATACCCATATCCTTCATTATGGATTTGACATCAGCGAAATCCAAATTTATTAGGCCCGGTCTTGTGATTAAGTCTGATATTCCCTGCACAGCCTGCCTTAAGACATCGTCTGCAAGTCTAAAAGCATCTTGGATAGAAGTGTCAAGATTTACCGTCTGAAGCAGGCGCTCGTTGGGGATAGAAATGACTGTATCGACGACAGATTTTAGTTCGGCCAGCCCTTCTTGGGCTTGGCGGGCTCTTATTTTTCCTTCAAATTCAAAGGGTAGGGTGACAATGGCGATAACCAGAATGTCCATTTCAGAAGCGAGGTTAGCGAGTATGGGAGTTGCCCCAGTTCCTGTACCACCTCCCAGCCCAGCGGTGAGAAAGACCATATCCGCTCCCTGAATGAGGTCTATTAATTTTTCAGTATCCTCCATCGCTGCCTCTCTTCCAATTTCCGGCCTTCCTCCTGAACCCAGCCCCTTTGTGATTTTGCTCCCAATCTGGACTTTGGTCTTTGCCTTGTTAGTTGAGAGAGCTTGAAGGTCTGTGTTGACAGTGATGAAATCAACGCCCTCTATTTTCGTCTCTATCATTCTATTTATAGCATTACCTCCTCCCCCGCCAATTCCGATGACTTTTATTTTTGCTCCAAACTGTTCCTCGACGAGATGAAATTTAAGCTTGCTGGAAGTGTCGTTATGCATTTTTTCCTCCTATGCTTCTTTGAGCCAATCTTTGATTTTGGCGAAGAAGCCTTTTTTTCTCTCTTTAGCAAACCCTTTTTCTTTCCATTGTTTATATCCATAAAGGATGAGACCGCATGAAGTGGCAAAGTCGGGGGTACTAACTCTATCCACAAGGCCCCCGACTCCTGTTGGGTCGCCTCTTCTTACAGGCAGATCAAAAATTTCTTCTGCCACTTCCTCGAGCCCTTCGAGTAATGCAGTCCCACCTGTGAGCACCACGCCTGAATTGAGAGATTTCTCATAGCCCATTCTTTTGATTTCGTTATCCACGAGACGAAATACCTCTTCGGCTCTGGGCTGGATGATGTCTGCAAGGATCTGTCGGGAAAGGACTCTCGGTTTTTTTCCCCTTCCCACAGAGGGAACTTCGATAGTTTCCTGTTCATCTTCTAAGGGTTTAGAGATGCAACCAAATTTTTTCTTTATTTTTTCTGCCTCAGGAATTGGAGTTCTTAAACCAACAGCGATATCATTAGTAAAATTGTCTCCTCCTATAGGGATGATAGATGTGTACCACAGACTCCCTCTTTCAAAAATAGCTACTTCGGTTGTTCCGCCTCCGATGTCGATTAGCCCTACGCCGAGTTCCATTTCGTCATGAGTGAGCACAGAATGGCTGGTGGCAATCTGATTGAGGACGATCTCTTCAATTTCAATCCCTGCTCTTCCAAGGCATGTTCGCAGGTTTTGGACAGATGTGATAGCCCCTGTAACGATGTGCACATTGACTTCGAGTTTTATTCCGCTCATTCCTAAGGGGTCTTTTATTCCGTCCTGGTCATCGACCACAAACTCCTGAGGAATGATGTGAATTATTTCTCTATCAGGAGGAATGGAGACAGCCTTAGACTGTTCTATTACTCGGCGGATATCGTCTCGAGTTATCTCTCTATTTTTACCCGAAACTGCTATCACCCCTCTGCTGTTGAAGCTTTTTATATGGGCTCCAGAAATGCCTACAAAGGCAGAATATATCTCAACACCTGCCATTAGTTCTGCTTCTTCCTGCGCTTTTTTTATGTCGTCGATTGTCGCTTCCAGGTTGACTACGACTCCCTTCCTGAGACCTTTTGATATGGCTGTCCCTATGCCAATTATTTCTATCTTTTTCTCTTCGGTTATTTCAGCAATAAGGACGGCAATTTTTTTAGTTCCCACATCGATCCCCACTAGATAATTATTTTTTGGCATTACTTTACCTCCCACCCGACAGAGGCAAGAAGATTGTCTGACGGGTTCTTTTGAGGTTTGATGTAAAGACGGTCTGGGAAGCGGAGGTCTACGTACTCTAGATCCCCATATTTTTTCAAAATTCCGCTGAGTTTTTCGAAAATATGTATTTTCTCTGAGAACCGATCATCCCCCAGAAGAAGCATCGTTTGTGTGTTTTTGAATCGGAGAATGATGTTTCTTGTGTTGGAGAGGTCAAGTGAGTGGACTCTCTGTCTCTCGGAAGGAGCCAAGCTTTGAAAAAATTTTGCAGCAATTTTGACCTTTTCTTTATAGTTTTCTCTAAAATTATTTAAATCGGTGAGGATTGGAAAATCAGAATTTTGAGAGAAATCACATTGCTCAAGGTAGACCCCTTCTTTATCGATAAGACAAGGACTATTTATCATAAGCAGGGCAAAGGGCTTTCTTTCTTCGATTTCAATCTTTATCCCATGAGGGAAGACCTTCCTTACGCGAGCCTCCTTTACCCATCTGTGATTGAGGAGTGTATTCTTGAGAGCTGAGGCATCAAGGAGAAAGATGTTTCCCAGATGCTTTCCCTCATAGAACTTCAAAATCTGATTTTTTAACTCTTCCTTGGCACAGACAACTTCTATTTCTTTTATGTTAAAGTTTTCCCAGGAGATGAGAAAAAGATAAATTTTCTGCAGAATAAAGAAAATCCCTGCCATTAAGAGAAAGGTTAAGAAAATATGGACCAATTTGATTTTAATTTTTCTCCTCAGCTTTGGCTGGGTTACTTCAATTGTTTTTCTGCGAAAGTGGAGAGGGTGGTTCAGAATGGTACTTGGCGAATACTTTAAGGTAGGGCTACGAGTTGCCATGGTTAGCCTCTATCCTCCAGCTCTTTTATGAGTTCCGGGATGATTGAATTAATGTTTCCTGCTCCCATGACGAGGATGATGTCTTCGCTTTGAACGCTTTTCTTAACCAGAGAAGGGATGTTTTTCAATTCAGGTTCGTAATACACGTTTTTATGTCCGAACTCTACGATCTCATTGAAGAGTGCTTCGCCTGAGACATGGGGAATGGGCTCTTCACTCGCGGGATAAATTTCTGTGATCACAAGCATCTCGGCTTGATAGAAAGAAGTTGCAAATTTCTCGTGTAAAAGAGAAACTCGTGAATAACGATGAGGCTGGAAGATGGCGATGATTCTTCGGTTCCAGCCTCTTTTTGCAGCTTCAAGAGTTGCCTTTATCTCTGTGGGGTGATGGGCGTAATCTTCGATGACCATGATTTCGCCTATTTTTTTCTTAAGTTCAAACCTCCGTCCTATACCGGTAAACTTTCTAAGCCCCTCCAGGATTTTGGAAGGCTCTATTTCGAGGTCTAATCCCACACCCACTGCGGCCATGGCGTTGTAGATGTTGTGTATTCCGGGCACAGAGAGCCTGAGATCGCCGAGTTTCGAGGCTTTCCAGTAGATTTCAGAAGTGCTGGAAAAGTGTTCAAACTTCGGATTTTTAGCATGGATATCTGCTTGTGCAGAAAAACCATAGGTTATTATTCTTCTTTCGAGAAGGGGAATAAGACTCTGCAGGTTTGAGTCATCCAGGCAGAGGATTACAGGGCAGTAGAATGGAACCTTGTTAGCAAAATCAGCAAAGGTCTTCTTTATTTCTTCCATAGTATGATATTGATCAAGGTGCTCCTCATCGAGATTGGTGAGGATGGCTATGAAGGGAGAGAGGAGAAGGAAGGACCTGTCGCTTTCATCAGTCTCGGCCACTATGAAATCTCCCTGTCCGAGCTTTGCATGTGCACCCAAAGTATTCAAGCGGCCGCCAACGATTATGGTTGGATCATAGCCAGCCTCTTCGAGGACCTGGGCAATCATTGAGGTTGTTGAGCTTTTTCCGTGTGAACCAGCCACGGCTATTCCGTATTTCATCCGCATCAGCTCGGCAAGCATCTCCGCCCTGGGTATAATCGGTATTTTTCGACGTCTTGCTTCCTCGACCTCTACATTATCTTTTTTTATGGCTGAGGAAATGACCACGACATCCGCTCCTTCAACCTTTTCTGCGCTGTGTCCGATGGAGATTTTGGCTCCAAGTTTCACCAGACGTTCAGTTGCTTCATTCGGCGTTATGTCTGTGCCAGAGACATTGTAACCAAGGTTGAGAAGCAATTCGGCGATTCCGCTCATACCTGTTCCCCCGATCCCAACCATGTGAATGTTTTTTATTTTCGTATAAATTTGTTTCACCAAATGATTCTCCTCAGTGCTTCTTTTCCATTAATTTTAGGCAAAGAAGAGCAATTTTCTCTGCGACATTCTCTTTTTTTATGAATTCAAAATTTTTTTCCATCTGGGTTATTTTATGTTTGTTTTTTAGGAAGTCGAGAATAAATCGGGCAAAAATCTGGGGTGAAAAATTTTCTTCAAGGATGACCTCTGCTACTTTCAATTTCTTAAGTTGCATGGCATTTAAGACTTGGTGATTATCTGTAGCCTTAGAAAAGGGGATGAGCAATGAGGCCTTCTGAGAGGCGATTAGCTCGGCTATTGTAGTTGCTCCTGCTCTACAGATGATAAGGTCTGCTTTTTGAAAATAATTGGGCATATCGAAGAAGAAGACTGCAACTTTGACCTCTTTAAACCCGCTTCTAGAATAGGATTCCTTAACCCATTCATAATCTTTTTCTCCACTTTGATGGAAGATGATTAAATTGTCTTTTTCTTCCTTGATTAAGGGGAGAGAAGCGACTATCCCTTTATTAAGGAAATGTGATCCTTGGCTTCCTCCAAAAACGAGAAGTGAAAGCTTCTCGTTTCTCAATTTCGGTTGAAGATTATAAAATTCTTTTCTCACTGGATTTCCAATGTATACTCCTTTCCCTTTACAAGATTGAAGAGTATCTTCGAAGGCTACAACAACCTTCTTGACCCAGGGAAGAAGTATTCTGTTTGTGAACCCAAGCTTTACGTTTTGTTCTAAGATCAAAGTGGGAATTTTCATCCATGCCGCAAGAAGGACGAGAGGACCGGAGCTATAGCCGCCCAAGCCAATCACGAGCTTTGGTTTTATGTGCCTTAAAATTAGAAAAGAACTCAGGAAGGAAAGTGGGAGGAGAAGAAGAGGCCTCAAGATTTTAACTCCTTTTCCTTTTAGCCCTTCTATGCGCAGAGTTATGAAACTCACTCCCTGATGCTCCATTATTTTTGTTTCGAGCCTGCGACTGCTTCCTACAAAGGTGAGGCTTAGAGATGGTTCAAGCTCTTTGAGTTTTTCTCCCACGGCTATTCCCGGGTAGAGGTGACCCCCTGTTCCTCCACCGCAAACAATTACACTGCTCATCATTCCTTGCCTTTATTTTTTGACATCGATTTTCGCTGGGAAATATGGAGAAGAATTCCAATGCTGAAAAGAGTGCAGAGTAGTGACGACCTTCCAAAACTTATTAAAGGAAGAGGGAGCCCTGTGGGCGGACTTAATCCTAAGACAACGCTTATGTTGAGAAGTGCCTGAGAGAAAATCGCCATGCTCAATCCTAGAGCTGTGAGTTGAGTGAAGAGATTTGGAGCCTTGGAGGAAATTACCACCCCTCTCCAGAAAAAAATTGAATAAAAAAGGAGGATGGTTAAGGTCCCTATTAATCCGAATTCTTCTCCTACAATCGCATAGATGTAATCTGTGTGAGCACAGGGGAGAAAGAAGAGCTTCTGTGTGCTTTCGCCGATGCTTACCCCGAAAAGCCCTCCCGCTCCTACGGCTAGCTTTGACTGAATGACCTGGAACCCGCTTCCGAGGGGGTCTCCCTCGGGAGAAAGGAAGGCGTAGATACGTTCCATTCTATATTCAGAGGTAAAGAGGAAAGAGACGAAAAGAGAAGAAAAGATGATTGCCAGAATGAGGAAATATTTCAATTTTAATCCGGCCGCGAAGAAGATGGTTACTGAGATTATGAAGAGAAGAATCGCTGTGCCAAAATCAGGTTCCTTGACGATGAGCAAGATAAAGAGAGTGAGAATTCCTGCAGGAAAGAGGATGGTTCTTGCTTCGTTTAGCTTCTCTTTGGTTCGCTCGATGTAAGAGGAGAGGAAGAGAATGAGGCTTATCTTCGCCAGCTCTGATGGCTGGAAACGAAGACCTGAAAATTGGACCCAGCGGTTAGTCTTGTTGACCGAGGGCATAATGAAACAGATGAGGAGAAGGGCAAGGGTAAAGAAAAGGAGGCTGTGAATAAAAATAGGGTTCTGGTAAAAAGGTTTTTTAAGGGAAAGTATTAAGAAAATAAAGATGAGCCCCACCCCCACTCCGATTGCCTGATGAACAAGAAAATAAAAGGGCTGATTGTATCTTTCGCTAGCCAGAATTCCAGAGGAACTGAAGACCATCATTAGACCCGTGGCAATCAAGGCTAGCGTAGCAATGAAAAGAGTTTTATCGAATCTAAAAGGCTTTACGATTTCCATGTGTTAAATATTCTCCCCTTTGATTTCTTTTTCCAGTGCTCGGACCTCCTTCTTGAAGATTCTTCCTCTTTCTTCGAAGTTTTTGAACATATCGAAACTGGCGCAGGCAGGGGCAAGGAGAACAACTTCTCCTGGCTTTGCAGAGGAAAAACTTTGCCTGACTGCGCTCTTTAAGGTAGGTGCTTCCTCGAGCGGCACTACATTGGCTAATGCCCTTCTGATTTTCTCTTTTGCTTCTCCAATAAGGATTGCTTTTTTCACCTTTTTTTTCAACTCATCTTTTAGTTTTGAAAAGTCGGCGCCTTTGTCTCTTCCTCCGAGGATAAGAACTATAGGTCTGGAAAAGCTCTGGATAGATTTTAAGGTGGAGTCGACGTTAGTTGCTTTAGAGTCGTTATAGAATTCAACTCCATTCAGAGTCGAAACCTTCTCCAGACGATGCTCGAGTGTTTTGAACTTCTGGATGGATTTCCTTATTTTCTCTGGCGGCACTCCTAACACATGAGCCACGAGTGAAGCAGCCATGACATTCTCTTGATTATGGGTTCCGAGAAGAGGTATTCTTGAAGTTCTTATTAATTTTTGTCTTCTTGTATTCGAAAGGATAATCCAATCATTTTGGAGAAAACACCCTGGAGAAAGTTCTCTTATACGGCTGAATCCATACCTATGACACCTCAATCTTTCATTTAAAGCCCAGACACGGGAATCATCCGCATTAAGAATCGCCACATCCTCTTCTTTCAATCTTGAAAAAAGTTTTTTCTTAGCTTCGAAGTAATGTTTAAAGGACAGATGCCAATCAAGATGGTCAGGGGAAATGTTGAGAAACACCGCAATCTTGGGCCTGAAATTTTTTACATATTGCAGTTGAAAGCTCGAAATTTCACTTACATAGATGTGCTCTTCCTTGCTTTTTTTGACAAAGCTTATGAGCGGTTTCCCTATATTCCCTCCCAGAAAAGCTTTGAAGCCGGAGTCTATGAGAATCTTGTGGATAAGGGTAGCGGTTGTGGATTTTCCGTTTGAGCCCGTGATTCCGACAATCTTTCCTTTCAAGAAGTTAAAGGCAAGTTCAATTTCAGAGATGACCTCGATTCCCTTTTTTTTTGCCAACTTAATTTCTTCAATCAGCGGTACACCTGGACTGGGTATGATTAAATCTGCTTCCAGAAAAGACTTTTTTCGATGTCCCCCAGCTTCGATAAAGACTCCTTTTTCTTTCAGAGAGATAATCTTCTTCTGGAGTTCTTCTGCTCTTCTTCTCTCACTCACCTTTACTCTGGCTTTTTTCTGAAGAAGGAATTGACACACGGCTTCTCCTGTTTTTCCCAGTCCCACCACAAGAATTTTTTTTCCTTCTAAGTTCATTTTATCTTAACTTAAGTGTCGTCAGGCTGAAGAGAGCAAAGATTATGGCTGCAATCCAGAATCGGACGACTATTTTTTCCTCTGACCAGCCGAGGAGCTCAAAATGGTGATGAAGGGGTGCCATCTTGAAGATCCTTTTACCTCCTGTAAGTTTGAAGTAAAAGACCTGGAGGAGAACAGAAAGCGCCTCCAGAATAAACACACCAGCAACCATGAAGAGGAGGAATTCTTGCTTGATGAGGATAGAGACTACACCAATAGTGGCTCCTAGGGAGAGTGCACCCACATCTCCCATGAAGATCTGGGCAGGATGACAATTGTACCACAGGAAGCCAAGCGAAGCGCCAGCCATTGCTCCAACAAAGACGGTGAGCTCTGCTGCTTGAGGGACTCTCAGGATATTGAGGTAAGAAGACCAGATGGCATGCCCTGCGACATAAGAGAGGGCGGTAAAGGCACTGATGCTGATGAAGGTCAGGCCAATGGCCAGACCATCTAACCCATCCGCCAAGTTTACTGCATTTGAGGATCCAACCAGAATGAACATGATCCAAGGTAAATAAAACCAGCCAAGATAAAAAACCCATTTCTTAAAAAAGGGAAAACTGAGATAAAGATTGAACTCACCCTTTGTGCCGAGGAAGATGAGGATTCCACCCACAATTGCGGCAAGCAGAATCTGGAACAAGAATTTTCGACGAATTATGAGCCCAAGGGGGATTTTCTTCTTTATTTTTAGATAATCATCAAAAAAACCGAGTAATCCAAAAGAAACCATGGTAAAGGCAGCCACCCAGAGGTAGGTATTTTTTAGATTACCCCAGAGAAGAGTGGAAATTAGGGTTGCTCCAATGATAAGAAGGCCGCCCATGGATGGTGTGCCCTTCTTCTCTGAGTGGGATGCAGGGGTGTAGGGTCGAGAACCTTCTTTGATTTCGAATTTTTTTAAAACCTTTATCAGCCATGTGCCGAAAAAAAGGGTGAGGAATAGGGCGGTCAGTCCTGCAAGGGCGGTGCGAACAGTAATGTAGCGAAAAATGTTGAAAAAAAAGAAATATTCTCTGAGTGGCAGGAGAAGATAATAAAACAACTTAAACTCCCATCAATTTATCCACAATTTTTTCTGTTTTTATTCCCCTTGAACCCTTAACGAGCACTAGGTCTCCAGCCTTGAGCAGGATGCTTATTTTTTCAGCAGCTTCATCAGAATCTTCAAAGGAGAAAACATTCTCTTTTTTCATACAGAGAGAAAGGGCGGTTTGAGCCATGTATCGGGAGAGGGGACCCACCGTGACCAGCACATCCCAGCCTGTAAGGCAGAGAGTTTTGCCTGCCTGTTTGTGGTACTCAATTTCTTTTTCACCGAGTTCGAGCATGTCTCCAAGAACAGCAACCTTTCTCTTGGCAGGAAGCCTTGCTAGCGAGCCGAGGACCGAGTTTAGGGCTACTGGGTTTGAGTTGTATGAATCATCAATCAGCTTGATATTTTCCCCGAGGTCAAAAAGAACGCCTCTTCGTGCGAAGGTCTTGAGACTTTTTGTGCGCGAAAGAATATCTTTGAATTCAACTTGAAGGCTATGGGCAATCGCAGAAGCAGCAAGGAAATTTGAGATGTAGGTCTCATATAAGAAGGGGAGGTTTATTTTTACCTTTTCTTTTCCACAGATAAAGTTTAAAGTAAATCCCTCGAACCCCTTGCTTTCAATCTCCTCGGCGCGGATGTCGTTCAATTTTGAATAACCAAATGTTACTTTTTTCCCTTTCCAGTCTTGTGCTATCTTCTGGACGAGAGGGTCATCTCCATTGAGAACGGCAGTGGCATTCTCCTTAGCACCCTCGAGGATTTGCTTTTTTTCCCAAGCAATATTTTCTATGTTTCCGATATATTGGAGATGAACAGGGTTGATGTTAGTAATTACCGCCACATCAGGAGGTGCAATTTGAGTGAGAATCCTTATCTCACCGGGCAGATTCATGGCCATCTCTAAAATCGCTACCTCATGCTCTCTGGAAAGTTTGAGCAGAGTGAGGGGAAGTCCGAGTTGATTATTGTAGTTTCCTTCTGATTTAAGGACTTTGAAGGAGTCTGAGATAAGGGAAAAGGCAAACTCTTTAGTGGTTGTCTTGCCTATGCTTCCTGTGATTCCCACTACTTTAAGCGAATGGTTGTTGAGAATTGACCTTGCCAGCCTGTGAAGGGCTTCGAGGGTGTCCTTTACCTTAATCAGGATAAAATCTTTTTGAGAAATATTTATTTTCTTGGAGACGATTGCCCCCCGGGCTCCTTTCCTGAGTGCGTCTTCCACAAATTCATGACCATCCCTTTCTCCCTTGATGGCCACGAAGAGTTCTCCCTGTTCTGTGCGGCGCGAGTCGATTCCAAATTTTTGGAAACAATAATTCGGATTACCCTGGATGATTTTTCCGCCGGTCTTCTTTGCTATTTCCTGTGCGGTTATTTCAGCCAACTTTTATTCCTCCCTTCGCTCAAGCAGACCTTTAATTACCTCGACATCGTTGAAAGGAATCACCCTATCCTTGAGGATCTGGTATCTCTCGTGTCCTTTTCCTGCCACAAGCACATAGTCACCTTTCTTGGCAAGTTTAAGGGCAATCTTTATCGCCTCCCTTCTATCCGGTTCAATTTTATAGCTTGAGGTTAGAGGCTTTATCCCCTTTTCGATCCCAGAGATGATTGCCAAGGGATCTTCGGAACGAGGGTTATCTGAAGTTAATATTGTCCAATCTGCCAGTCTTCCTGCCACCTCTCCCATCCTTGCTCTTTTTGCCCTGTCTCTATCGCCCCCTGCGCCAAAGACGAGGATGACCCTCTTATCTTGAGCAAGGGCTCGGGTAGTTTCCAAGAGATGCTTGAGAGCATCATCTGTATGAGCATAATCGACAAAGATGTTGAGACCGTGGGTGTTTTCGACTTTCTCAAACCTTCCCGGGACTCCTTTCAAGGACGAGAGCCCTTCCTTTATTTCTTGGGGACTTATTTTGAGCGTTAAGGCTACCGCAGTGGCAGCGAGAATGTTGTAGAGATTTGGCTTCCCGAGTAAAGAAGAAGAAAGATGAAGCTCTCCTCCTGGATAAATGATAGAGAGCTTGAGTCCTTGCTCAGTTAGGGTTGCATTCTTTCCTCTCACTATCGCTTTTTCGTCAAAGCCATAAGTTATTTTCCCCAGACGGAGCTCAGAAGCAAGCCTTTTACCCCAGGAGTCATCTATATTAATGACGCCGATTGTCTTTTTGCCTGCAAGGTAAAACAGCTTTTTCTTTGCTTCATAATAATTTTCCATGGAGTGGTGATAATCCAGATGTTCTCCACTCAGATTCGTGAATACAGCAATATCGAAATCTATTCCTAACACCCTTTTGAGCTCCAGGGCATGAGATGATACTTCCAGAAGGCAATGAGTTGCGCCCTGCTCTAAAAATTCACTCATCATCCTTTGAAGGTCAGGAGCTTCAGGGGTGGTTCTTTCTGCGGAAATTTCTCCCTCTGGACCTCGATAGGATATAGTGCCTATTACACCAGGCAGGAAGTGTGCGCTCTTAAGGATTTTTTCGAGCAGGTAGGTAATGGTCGTTTTTCCTTTTGTTCCCGTTATTCCGATAACTTTCATCTTTTTCGAGGGATTCCCGAAGAAATTGGCTGAGATGAGCGCCAGTGCTTCTCGCGCATCAGGGGCTTGAATCCAAGTTTTATCCACTCCCGCGGGTCTGGGTCTTTCGCAAAGCACTGCGGCTGCTCCTCTGGAGAGAGCCTCGGCAAGGAAAGAAAGTCCATCCGCTCTTGTCCCTCTCAGGGCGGCAAACAGATAACCTGAATTTATGTTTTGAGATGAATGGGATATTCCCCTTATCTCTTCCTCTAAATTTCCTTCAATCTGAAGGGAGGGAATATCTTTGATGAGCTCTTTGATCTTCACTTTTCTCTCTTTCATTTTGCGGCGATTATAGCTTGAAGGAATTCCCTTTTTTCCTTAATTCCCATGTAACGCAACACCTGAGATGCTATTTCTCTGAATAGAGGAGCAGCGACCTGTCCCCCATAATATTTTCCCTGAGGTGAATCTATTACTACCACCATCGAAATTAGGGGATTCTTTACGGGAACGAAGCCAACGAAAGATGCAGTATGCAGGGAAGAAGAATATCCTTGAAAAGACTCATCAAGTTTCTGCGCCGTTCCAGTCTTTCCCGCAACTTCATAGCCTTCAATTTTTGCAGCCATTCCTGTACCTACCTCCACCACCCTTTGAAGAATCGAGGTGATTTCGAGGGCTGTCCTTTCAGAGATTACTCTTCGTGCCCTATGCCACACCTCCTCTTTAAAATCATAAACCTGGGGAGAGTCGCATGCCATTTTGACAACAATTGGGGGAACGAGAATTCCTTTGTTGGCAATGATGTTTATGGCTTGAAGAAGCTGAATGGGAGTCACAGAGATTTCGTATCCGATGGAGAGAGAAGCCAAAGAAATCTTTGTCCAATTCTTCAAAGGTCTAAAAATGCCTGAGGCTTCTGCAGGAAGGTCTATCCCGGTCTTCTCCCCAAACCCGAAAGCTTTTATTGTTTGGTAGAGGTAATTCTCTCCTACTCGCTGGCCAACCTGGATTGTCCCCACGTTTGAGGAGTGAATGATTACTTCCGGAAATTCAAGAATTCCGAATTTTTTATGGTCTCGGATGGTTTTCCCTGCCACGTAGATCGACCCCTGACTACAGTCAAATTTATCTTCCCATCCAACTCTTTGAAATTCGCGAGCTGCCGAGGCGGTAACAATCTTGAAAGTAGAACCTGGGTCGAAGGCATGATGAATGGCTCTGTTGTAGTCAATCAAATGAGGAACTGGGAAGGAGTGATTCAAGTCCCAGGAGGGACAGTTTGCCATGGCGAGAATTTCGCCCGATATAGGATGAGAGATTATTACAGTTCCCCAGTTTGCTCTGCTTTCTTTGACTGCTTTCTCGAGTTCCCTCTCAGCAATGTACTGAATGGTCTCATCGATGGTCATATAGATATCCTTCCCTCTTTCGGGTTTGTTCACCACTTCAAGGCGGTATCCTCTTTTTTTGGCGTCTCTGAGAATGAGGCAACGTCCTATTTTCCCCTGAAGGACCTCATTGTATCTGTATTCAACTCCGCTCTGTCCGGCTTCATCGATGTTAACCCGACCGATGAGATGAGCCGCTAGCTTTCCCTGGGGATAAAATCTTTGATTTTCTTCTCTAAAGAAAATTCCCTTAATCTCCTTTTTTTTGATTTTTTCTACGAGGGCTGGCTCAATCTTTCTTCTTATCCAGATGAAGGCTTCGTTCCTTTCGATTCTTTTTTCAATTGATTGAAGTTCTTTTGGAGAAAGATTGAGAATACTTCTCAAGCTTTCTATTTTCTTGAACTGTTCTGGGAGAGGTTCATCTTTTAAAGAGGAGTAGAATATTGATTCTCTGGGAATGCTTGTGGCCAGAATGGTGCCGTTTCTATCATAGATGCTTCCTCTCTGAGGAGAGATAATGCTCATGCTCTGGTTTTGCCGCAAAACCTCCAAACGGAGTTGGGAGTGGTCTATTACTTGAAGCTTGAAGAGGCGAAAAACAATAACCGTAATCCAGATGATGAAGAAGAAGAACAAGATTCGGGTTCTTATGCGTATTTTATTTTGATAGAGGTTCATCTGAATTTTTCTCGCTCTCGAATCCAAAGATTTCGTATCTTATCTGACTTTTTTCAGGCTGGACGAGTTTAAGTTCTTCTCTGGCGATTCTTTCCACTCTTTCAAGGGAAAGCAGAGAAGACTTTTTTGCCTCAAGCTCCTCTACTTCTTTTTTTAATCTCTGTAGTTCTTGTTCAAGTCGGCTCTTTCTGTAACCATGCTGGATGTATTGAATCTGGTTCCAGATGTGAAAGGTGAGGATGCAGAGGATAAAGATTGTCGTCAGAATGCCAAGGAAGATTTGTTTTTTAGTGTATCTTTTTCTTACCATTTAGATTTTCTCCACGGCCCTTAACTTGGCTGATCTTGCCCTGAAATTTTCGGAGATTTCCTTTTCTTGGGGTATGACTGGTTTTTTTGTCAGGAGCTTCACAAGAGGGGGAGAATCACTTGAGGTTGCCAGTTGTGTAAAAGTATGTTTGATAATTCTATCCTCCAAGGAGTGAAAAGAGATAGCAAGGAAGCGAGCCCCCTTCGGTAGTCTTTGTATGGTCTTTTTGATAAACTCTGAGAGACTTTCAAGCTCTTGATTTACTTCTATGCGCAAGGCTTGAAAGACTTTTGCTGCGGGATGAGTCTTCCCCTTTTGGGGGCGCCAGCGGCAGATTTCTTCCGTAATCAGGAGAAGCTCTGTGGTGGTAGTGATTTTTTTATTTTTCCTTTTAGAGACTATGGCGTGAGCTAGCCTTTTTGCCTGTTTCAGCTCACCATAGGCACTAAAGATTTGCGCCAGCCTTGCTTCAGAATACTTATTGACAATCTTCTCGGCAGTTATTTTATTTCGAAGGTCCATCCTCATGTCGAGAGGTCCCCTGCGGTTGAAACTGAAGCCCCTTTCGGCTGAGTCAAGTTGAAAAGAAGACACCCCAAGGTCGAGAAGGACTCCTCTTATATTCAGGAAGTCAAGCTTGAGGTCGGGGAGATATCTGAAATCTGAATGATAGAGGGTTACTCGAGAAGCGAAAGGCTTGAGCCTTTTTCTTGCTTCATTAAGAGATAATTCGTCTACATCGAAACCAATGAGAGTGGATTCAGGGCTTCTCTTCAGGATTTCTAGGGCATGACCTCCCAAGCCAATTGTGCAGTCCACATAGATGCCCTTCCTCTGAACATCGAGGTATTCCATGACCTCTTCAAGAAGCACAGGGATGTGTCCATTCATGCTCATTTGTTTTTTCCTTTGGGAAGAAGCTCAGATATGCTTTCGAAATCTTCATTGGTCAGGGGTCTTTGCTCGAGCACTTGGTCAAGTAGGTCTGCATTCCAGATTTCGAGATGATTGAAAAGACCTATAATTTCAACTTCATCATAGAGCTTGGCTTTTTCCCTGAGAGCTTGATTTATTAGCACTCTCCCTTTGGGGTCAATCTCGTATTTTGTGCCTTTGCGATTCACCCGGAGCATGAACTTTCTTACGGTTGGCTTGAGATGAATTGCTCCTTCATTTGCAATTCCTGTGAGCTCTTCCCAGACTGAAAGAGGATAGATTTGTACCGCTTCGTCTGTGAGTGAAGTTATGAAGAGTTCTTTTCCGTATTCTTCCTCTATGGCGATGCGGAATTTTTGGGGTATTTTTATTCGGCCACTCTTGTCGAATTTTACTCTGTAACTTCCTAATAGCGAATTTCCCACTTTATCCCATTTCGTCCCGTTTTTCCTAAAATATATGTAATAAAATTAATTATGTCAAGAGAAAAAATAAAAAACAGGGAAAGAGTGGATTTTCCACTCTTCAAGAAGGGGGTAAGTTATGATTCTTAAGGCAGTTTCAAAGACTTGAGAAGTTTCTTGGCCAAGGGATAATCTTTATCTTTGACGAATATTTTTATCTCTCCCAGCCCGTCTGCTGAAAAGGGGAGCACAGAATGCACCACTTTTCCCATAAAGAGACATGATATCCCATGATTTTCAAGGAAGCTCTTGATAACTTCTGCTTCTACTGGGCCAAAGACTTTATGAAGCTCTTTGAGCTCGGATTGTTTTTCATTCTTTTTTGTCATCCATCCTCATTCACTTTTTTTCTCTTCTATTTCCGTTATTTTCCCTTTTGTGAAGAGGTAAGTCTTTAGCTCTTCTGCCATTTTTTCATCGTTTCTTCTTATCCATTCGAGAATCATGGCTGCATGTTCCTTTTCTTCGTCTCTATTGTGAGCAAGAATATCCCTTAGTTCCTTGTCTTCTGAGGCGTCGACTCTTTCCTGATACCAGCTTATGGCCTCTAATTCCTCAATCAAAGAATTCAGAGCACGGTGCAACTCAAGGGTTTTTTTTGATAACTTGTTTATGGGTTCATGATAAGAAATTGCACCCATGTTTCCTCTCCTTATTTTATTATTTTTATATTTTTTATCGAAATAATCATTTAATATCCTCTGATGGTCAAAGGCAAGCGGAAAAGTTATCTCTTCTTTACAAAAAACTCCGACCTCCACGGCATCATCCTCTGCCTTTGGGGTACCACTTGCTTTGGCTACGTATACCGTGGAAATCGTGTGCTGGCGAGGGTCTCGGTCAGGTGAAGAATAGGTGTGGAGTTGATATTGGAGTTCAATTTCAAGCCCTGTCTCTTCCTTTGCTTCTCTTATCGCTGCTTCTTCGAGCGACTCTCCGTAATCGACAAACCCTCCTGGAAGAGCCCATCCATAGGGAGGGTTTTTCCTCTTAATCAAGACGATGCCCTCTTTTCCATCTTCCTTTTCAATCTCGATGATGATGTCCACCGTAGGAAGCGGATTTTTGTGTTTTTCCATTCTTCTTCCTCTTATAAGAAGAGCGAGATTTCTTCCTCAGCAGAGGAAAGTTGAAGTGCTCATCCACTTTACAAGAAGAGATTTCAGTCCTGGAGAATGAATCTTCTATCCAGTTTTTCGAGCTTTTCGACTATTCCACCGTATTCGAGTTCGGAATAAGGAAGCATCGCAGCTCCTGAAAATCCCTGACGCCTGATATGGATTGCCTTTTCTGAGATTTGATTCCTCACATAATCCCAGAAAGGATGGTCAAAGACATCTGCAGGCTCTGTTAGCTTTCCTTCTTTGACACAGAAAGCTGCTCCGGTAACTACAGGAGGACCATCAAAAAAAGAAATAGTCGCATTCAGCTTGCAAGGCATCAATGGCCCGTTATGACTCCCTCTCATGAAGCCAGCCACAAAGTGTCCTATCTGAAAAGGTGCCAGAATCTCTCCTGTCGCTGGGAATTCACCCTGCACCCGAACAAGAGCAACGGGATCATCTTTTCCGGTGTATTTACCGGCTATGTTGTGAAGACGGGTCGTGGAAACAGCCGCAGCCTGATTTCCTGTGCTCCTTGAGTAAATGCTTTCGATTACGTATCTTTCGTTATCTCGAAGCAGGGCTGCTATGTCGTAGATTTCTTCCGGAGCATTCAACTCAATCACCTTATCTTTTTCTGTGTAGTTAACATCAATGATGCGAAATTTAAATCCCTCGCTCATCTTGGGACTAAGGATGAGTCCGGCGCAGTACATGGGGTCAGTAAAGGCAAGATAGAAGGGAAGATTGTAGGCACCAGGGTCTGTTTTATCAGCGGCGAAGAAGATAAATGGCTCATTTGGCCTTTCTTCAAACTCCATTTCTGCTACCGCAGGGCCCATGCCCTTGATGTTTCCGCTGAAGGCATCTTTGAGGAGGTCCTGGCCAGCTCCATAAAGCCCTTGCTTCTTGGCCACAGCCGTCCCTGAAATAAATGCATCCCAGGCTAGTTTGTGGATTTTCTCATCAAGCGCCCCTCTTTCATGGGTGCAAAGAATGGCTATGTCATCGCCAGTATGACTAATGTAGAAATCTATGATTAGTCCCTTACCATTCTCTTTTATGAATTGTTTAACTTCATTCACCAACGCCTGGCTGGGAGTAATATGGCCGCCTATGCTTCCAATGTCAGCTTTTAAGACGCTGAGTGTAATTTTCATTTTAACCTCCCTTAAAATTTAGTTGTTCTTTCATTCTAAGTCTTCAATAGATATCTGTCAACCTGAATTCAACCAGAAAGAGAGCAAGGTTTATGGCTTTTGAAGGGAGAGACCTGGAATCAAAAATTACTCCTTCGCTCTTAGCTCAAATCGGAAGGTTTTTCTCTTGAGAAAGAGCCTCTGTTCTAGAATGGAGCGGAGATTGTTAGGAACATAGATGAGAAGAGGAGCTTGAAGTTAAAAGAATATCGAGAAGGGATTTGGAGCTTCCTTCAAGGAACTCGAATTTCTTGTCTGCTCAGGGTAGGATCCTTACTTGAATTCTTTGACCCAGAAAATCGACCTCAGCTAGAGCTTTTTTCTCTTTCGCTTTTTAAAGAATGGAGGGCTAGAGAATTTGAGGAGAATATTTTAAATTTTGATGATTGTAATTTAATTAGATTTAAGCCCTTTTAGAAAATTATGGAGAAAAGACTTAACTTCTTCAAGAAAAGACTTGCCTAACGAATCTTGAGCAAACCTCATTATTTATTGAGAATTAAGGTTTTAAGGCTTTGGAATTAATTGAGTAAAAAATTAAATTAGAGAAGAAAGTTTAAAAAAGAAAGGAAGAAATGATAATCTCAGGAGACCTGAACATAAGCTTATAGACTTCAACTTCTGCTTTAAAATCATCTAAGAATTCAGGATGCAATGGCTCTACGGGTTTGAATCGCCAGGCAAGGGGATTGATATAGCTTCCTCTGTATTTGATCCTGTAATCAAGATGAGGCCCTGTGGACTCGCCAGTTGAACCGACATAGCCAATTATTTCCCCTGCTTTAACCCTGGCGCCAACTGATATTCCTCGGGGAAGGCTCTTCAGGTGGAGATACATCGTTTCATAAAAGTTTGCATGCCTAATTCTCACCATTTTTCCTGAAGCTCCGTTCCAACCCGCAAAGGTCACGATTCCGTCTGCAGTTGCCTGGACGGGGGTACCCACAGGAGCTGCATAATCCACTCCGAAATGAGGACGAAAAATTTTTCTCACAGGATGGAACCTCCTGGAAGTGAATCGAGAAGTGATTCGAGCATAGGGGATCGGGGATTTAAGGAATTCTTTTCTCAAGGAATTTCCCTCTGAGTCAAAATAGTCCCATCTTTCCTCACCCGGATAAGAAAATCTATAGGCTTTGAAGGTCCTTCCCTGAGAAGTAAATTCTGCAGCGAGGATCTCACCGTAGCCGACAAAATTTCCCTTGAGATATTTTTTTTCGAATATCATCCTAAACCTGTCTCCTCTTCTTAGGTCGGTATAGAAATCGATGTCCCAGGCGAAAATCTCAGAGAGTTTTAAGGCGAGAGATACTTGTTCCCCCCTTTCAAGGATGGAAGAAATCAGGTTATTTTCTATCACCCCAAAGAGAAGTTCCTTTTTAATCTCGAAAGGAATCTTTTTTAGCTCAGCGAAGTATCTACCATCGCCTCTTTCGAGAGAGAGATAACGTTCGCTATCTATGTCATATTCAATTAACTTCAATTCCTCCTCTAGAGTGAAGTACATTCTTAGTTCATGTCCTGCTCTTATTTTGCTCAGGTCAAACACAGGGCTTACTTCCTTTTTCAGCCGTTGTATTTCTTGAGGTGAGAAGCCAAAGGGAATAAGGATTTCAGAAATGGTCATTTTTTTCTGAATGAAGACCTTTTTCAGCGAGAGGCGGGGAGTAGTTTCTTGGGGAGTATCCTCCCTCTGAGGTTCATCTTTTACGACATGGGGTTTTAATTTTTCATTTCCTTTTTTGAGAAAACTTAAAGAAATAAAAATAATGAAGCAAATTAGCATAAACACGCCGAGAATATAATTTTTCCAGGTTTGAGGCTTATTTTTTCTGACTTTAAATTTAACTTTCATCAAAAAAACACAAAAAAGCCACTGGTTTTAAATCAATGGGGAACTGATTTTTTTACTCTCAACCTTTCCTCGGCGCTCACCTTAAAATTTTTTTCCTCTACTGTGAATACTCGGGATAATAGTTTCGTCAGGAGGCCCCTGTTTTTTTTGTTTTTCGGAATCTCTGTTATCCCTGCCCCCAAAGCCTCACTTTTTTCCTTGATGATTTTCGGCCAGACTTGATTTTGGAAGAGGTCGATGCTTTGGGGATAGAGTCTTAGGCATCCATTGAATACCCCGGCGCAATAATCTGCGAGAATTGAACCGGTTCCATAGGGGGAAAGCTCAAAGCAAAGGCTATCCTTGATTCTGGGATATTTTTCGGCTCCTTTTTCCTTGAAGAGCTCTTGGAAGGCAAGCTTCAGTTTCTTTTCTAGAGCCGGTTCTTCTTGATTGAAAAAGATGGCACACAAATCATCTTTTCCCTCTTCCATTTGTTTTTCAATCATTTTAAGCGCATGGGAAAGATGTTTCTTGAGGATTTCCTTCTCCTCCCAGCTGCCAGTTATCTTTCTTTCATTGAAGGTCAGGGTGAGGATTATCCGACTGCTCTCTGTGTCTCTCATCTTCTGGAGAATTTTCCTGACGAATTCGATGAGCTTATCTAGGGAGTATTGCTTCAGGCTGGAGTAAGGCTTTGAGGGAGGAATTTTTTCCCTTTTCTGGCGATGTTTGTAGAGCGACCAGATATAAGACCATTTGAGCCCGATGGGTGGCTCTAAGTGAAGAAGCTCTCTTGCGAGAGATGTAAACTCTTCGCGAAGTCTCATCCATTCATCTGTTCTAATAAGAACAACAGAGCGACAGTAAAAGGGGTTCTTCAAGATGAATTTATCGCTTCTTTCTTTCTTGTATTTTCCCGACTCATCAGAGAATGCAAAATATGTGGCCATCTCTATTATTAGTCCTTTTTTCTCTTTCTTTGAATTTCTTTCTTTAGGGGCTGGTGAAGGACTAGGAAATAATACCCTAAGAGGCAGATAATGATGATAGAGAATCTCAAGATATTACCCGCAAGAAGAGAAAAGAGAGCATAACCGAGGAGAGCAAGGAGAAGAAAAAGGTGAAAGAAGGCGAAGACCCACTCAGACATGGCTCTTCACAGGAAAAAAAAGAGGCAAAGAAGAGCTCAAGAAGATCAATTCTCTTCTACTCGGGTAATAGAAATGATGGTCACTGTCTCTACAGGAACATCTTCATAACCCCGTTTTCTCGTTGTTTTAAGGTTTGCTATGGCATCCACGACATCCATGCCTTCAATTACTCTTCCAAAAACAGCATACCCAAATCCCTCAGGAGTATTGGTTCGATGGTCGAGGAAAGGATTGTCGACATGATTGATGAAGAATTGACAGGTTGCACTGTTAATCTCCATCGTTCTCGCCATGGCGATTGTGCCCCTTTTATTGGAGAGTCTGTTTGTTGCTTCGTTTTGGATGGGAGGTTTTGTCGTCTGTTTTTCTTGAAGGTCAGCAGTAAGCCCTCCTCCTTGAATCATAAAGCCCTTGATCACCCTGTGGAAAATTGTTCCTTCATAGAATTTTTCATCCACATAAGAGAGGAAGTTACTCACAGTCAAAGGAGCCTTATCAGCAAAAAGTTCAATCTTTATCTCTCCCTTTGAGGTCTTCATTAGCACCTTGGGATTAGTCTGCGAAGCCTGACCTACCGGGAAAAAAGAAATGAGCATTCCTGAGAATATAAGGCATGAGCTTATTTTTTTTATCATTTTTCCTCCTCTTTTTGTTTCTTGAAAGCCAAAAATAACAAAATTCGCTCTCTTTATCAATGTTAGAATTAGAATAAATTATTAAACGCAGGAAGAATTTCACGACCTTTAAGGCAGAGGGAAGTGAAGCGTTTTCAAAAATTGATTTACGAATTATCTCCAAGAAGAAGGCAACGCAACTTAGATTGTGAAATCTCGAAAAAAATCATCGACTAAGCCCTCGAAGAGATAAGTTTAATATCGGGTTTTGTTTTAAATAAGATATTTAAGATGAATGAGATTAGGCCCCTTATATCTCTTTTTTAATCTTTAAAATTATGGAAAATCTCCAGTTTTTCTGATAAAAATAAACTATTAAAAAAGGAGAAGAAGATGAGTTTCAGAAAATTTTTAAAAATCATGCTTTTCTCTCTTTTCCTCCTCTCATTTCCTGCTCTCCCCCTTCTTGCGCAAGGTAATTTTGAATTCAGCTTCCATTATTCACGCTGGAGCATTGACCTTCTTAAAGGATTCATAGAGGAAGGGATAAGCGAGGCTTTGGAGAATGAGTTCAAGGATAGATTCTTGGAAGACATTAAAGAAGAGCATCCTGAACTCGAGGAAGTTTCCTACTCCCAGGAAGTGAGCTTTGATTCGAGTGGCGATAATTATGGGCTAGAAATTAGATGGTACCCTGGAGGAATTGAGGGAGCATTCAGTCTCGGAATCTCTGTGGAGAAGACAACGATGAAGCTTTCCCTGAAGGAAGTATCTTCAAGCCTTGAGTTGAGCGAAGGCTCTGGCTTCTGGGCGAATGCAAACGGAGAGCTTATGCTTAAGCCTCTTTCTTTCCATTTGAGTTTCAGATGGGATATTCTTCCTTCCTCTCGTCTTACCCCCTACATAACCCTGGGGCTTGGAGCTGCCACAGGCTCCGTGTTTGAAAAAGGGGAAGTCAGCTACTCTTACTCAGGGACCCTTGAGATTCCTGGTGAAGAGCCAGAAGAGTACCAGGACAGCCAGAAAAAGACCATAAAACAGATTATCGACGAACTTGAAGAAGAGGAGGAGGAATTCTTTTTACCCGGGTTTCTTCCTTTTCTTCAATTGAACTTAGGAATCAAAGGGAAAATAACCGAAAATATCCATCTCTTGATTGATGCGGGAGTCTGGGATGGATTCCTGATTCGGGGTTCGATAGCCTTCAGGTTATAATAAGAAATTTGAATAAGAAAATTGGTCTGAAGCTCGAGAAGATGGGTGTTTTTTTCGAGAGCGGGAAATAAATTTTAGAGTTTTTCTATCTTTCTGATGAGGAGGGAAAGTTGAGATTTCATTTGCCGACAAAAATATATTTTGGGAAAGGGATGATTTCTAAACTCAGAGAAGAGATTGAGGAGAAACTAAAGAAAAAAAATATATTTCTCGTCACTGATAAAGGAGTCATTAAAGCAGGGCTCTTGGATAAGGTTCTTTTCCAGATTAATGTCAATCATATCTTTGATGAGGTAGAAGAAAATCCAAAGCATGAGACTATTAATAGAGCCGGGGAAATAGTGCGCAGGATAAAGCCGGAGCTTATCATAGGCTTAGGAGGCGGAAGCGCCATGGATGCTGCTAAAGCCATTGCCCTTTTAGCCACAAATCCAGGCAGGGTGGAGGATTATGAGGGAAGAGAGAAATATTCTTCTCCGCCCCTTCCAGTTCTTGCCATCCCTACCACCTGCGGCACAGGCAGTGAGGTGACCTGGGTTTCTGTAATCACCCATACAGGAAGGAAGTTCAAGATGAGCATAAAGGGTCCAGAATTATTTCCCCTGGTTGCCGTAGTCGATCCTGACCTCCTTCTCACTCTTCCCCAGAAGCTAATAGCCTCTACAGGATTAGATGCCTTGACCCATTCCATAGAAGCTTTCACGGTGAGGCAAGCAACTCCTTTTACAGATATTTTCGCCCGCGAAGCTTTCTCCCTGATAATTACCTCGATTGAAGATGCATGGAAAGATATAAGAAAAAATAGTGAGGCAAGGAGCAAAATCATGCTGGGGAGCACTCTTGCAGGGATAGCATTTTGTGCAAGTGATGTCGGCTCCGTCCACTGCCTCTCTGAGGCTTTGGGCTCACTCTACGACATTCCTCATGGGGTGGCAAATTCTTTGTTTCTTCCCTTTGTCATGGAGTTCAATCTTCCTTTTGCCAAGAGTCGCTATGCGCAGCTTGGATGGCTTGCAGGAATTAAAGCACAAGATGAGGAGGAGTCTTCAAAGGTCCTTATTCAGAGGATAAAAGATTTATCCCAGAATCTGGGGATTCCCACTCTCAGGGAATTAGGCATTAAGAGAGAATGTTTTCTGGAAATTGCAAAAAAAGCATTCGAAAATAACTCAAATTCCTCGAATCCGAGAGAGGCAGACATTGAGGATTACGTCAAGATTCTAGAAAGAGCCTTAAATTAAACATATATAATCTATAAAGTGAATCCTTTTCTTATCTTCAGGGCAAAATAGAGTTCATTTCAAGACCAAGACTAAAAGAGTAAACTTGGTGATGGGAAGAGATAAAAGAAGCTTACTTTTTAAGTCTGGGTTTTTAAGCGAAGATAGCTGTTAAAATGAAATATATTAAAATCGAAAAGACCGAGGCGGCCGGAAGAGAGATTATCCAGGCTGAAAATATTTTTCTGATCACAGTTAAATCAATGGCTGATATTCCCCGTGCCAGACCCACCCCAATGACATTGCCCACGCAGATGTGAGTGGTTGAAACAGGAAGTCCGAGACGGGAGCAGAGGAGAACCGTGGCTGCAGTTCCGAATTCGGCGGCAAAGCCACGAGTGGGAGTGATTGAGGTAATTTTTTTCCCCACCGTTTCCATGACTCCTTTCCCCCATCCATAAGTTCCGACTGCAATTCCCAGACCACCCAGAAAGAGGAGCCACAAGGGAACCGCAACTTTCATTTCCACTCTTGAAGTCTGAAAGATGACCACAATCGCAGCAACAGGTCCGATGGCATTGGCAACATCATTGGCGCCATGGGAGAAAGATTCAAAACTTGCCGAAAGCACTTGGAGAGGCCCAGACATAGTCTCAACCTGAAGATAGGGGTCCATGTTCTTCCTTTCTTTATATCTTCTGAGCAACAAATATCCCGTAAAGAAGGCTCCTATACCTACAAATGATGAGATTATAAAGGCTCTAAAAAAGGGGAGGTTTAAATGAAGATTCTCGAGTCCCTCATAGATTGTGGCAAGGGAAAGGATGAAGCCCACAATGCCAATAAAAAATGGCCCTATTTTTTTTACCTGGGAGATTGGGTCTTGGGAGCTGAGGATGAATTTCTTGATGATGGTGAAAATTATGAAGGAGACTAATCCTCCAAAAAGAGGTGAGATGATCCAGCTTAAGATTACAAAAACTACAACTTTCCAGGTTATTCCTGAAAACCCAACGCTCACCAGCCCAAACCCAATTATGCCACCTATTATCGAATGAGTTGTGGAAACAGGAAGACGGAGGTACGTGGCCAGATTAACCCAGAGCGCAGAGCCAAGCACTGTTGCCATCATTCCTAACTGGAGAAGATGGGGAGTGTCTGCAAATTGCAGGGGGTCGATGAGGCCTTTGCGAATGGTATTTGTCACATGCGTTCCTACGAAGATTGCACCAAAAAGATTGAATATCGCAGAGACAAAGACTGCTTTTTTGACGCTCAAAACCCCGGAGGCCACCGATGTTGCCATGGCATTGGCAACATCGTTAGCTCCTATGTTTATGGCGCTATAGAATCCTGCAAGAAGAGAGAAAATAAGGATTACGAGGCTCACGTCCATCTTGAGTTTCCTATCTGAGAGACCCTAGACATTCTGGCTTGTGACATACATTTCTTCCCTTTATATTTTTTCTTCTCAATTGATAAGAATTCAGGCAACCGGTTTTTTCCTTAAGGATGAATCTTGCTCATGACTTATGGAGCATCATCCTTAATTGGTCACCTACATTTTCGGCATGGTTGGCAAGAGCACCGAGTTCTCTGAAGATATGCATCCACATCATGATTGAGACAGGGTCAAGTTTGCTTTCTATAGAAAACATTTTTTTGGCAAGCTTCATCTGAGCCTTATCTGCTTCGAACTCGCTCATCTTAAGTTCCTCAATTATCTCCATCACCTTCTCGGCTTCACTCCCGCCGAAAGAGGTTTCGGCAAGCACTTTTATTTCTGAAGAGACAAACATTGCAATTTCACAGGTCTTTAAAACTCTTTTCACCAGCTCCTTGAGCTCTTCCTTGAGTTCCTCAGGAACCTGCATTTTTCTCAAGGTCACTAATACAGCCAGGTCTTCAGCAGAATCTGCAATCTTATCCTGCTCCTTGAGATAGTTGAGGATGTCTCCTCTATTGACAGGTAGAAATATACCTTTGGGGAGGTTATTGCGGATATATTTTTTTACCATATCCGATTCATGTTCGGCTTTGAAGATTTTTTCAGCAATCTCTTCGAGTCGAACCTGATTTCCCTCGAGAAGTGCTTCCATCAGAGGCCCAACCAAATCCACACACTCCTTCACTTTCTGCATATGATGGTAGAGGGGATCGAAGGGGCTCTTTCCAAATAACTTTTCAATAATGCTCATTCTCTACCTCAATCCTTAAAGAGTTTCTCTTTAGGTTTTCATTTTATTTCGCAATGCATAGAAAATCAATCAGGAGTGACAATTTTTATTTTTTATCTCCGAAATTTTTGAGTTAAGAGTAGATTATGATATGATGTTACTTTCAATCTTAAAATGTTATCGTCTCTGCTTACTGCGCCCGTAGCTCAGTGGAGAGAGCGGTGGACTTCGAATCCAAAGGTCGGGGGTTCAAATCCCTCCGGGCGCGCTCTATTTATACCTGAAGCTTGAATCCTGAGCCCTGGCTTTTTACAGGAAAAAGAGAGTATGTTTATTTCTAATGCTTTTTATCTTCGGTGATTGAGGCATATTGAGGGGAGCTTGAATTCTTGAGGTTTTGAAACAATTTTAGCAGGAATTAAATTATAATAATAAAGAGAAAAATAAGTGAAAATAATTTCTAGGATAGATAGGTTTCTGGAGGAAGTCTCTGATGAAAGAAGAAGGGTTTTCAGTCTTCTTTTTTCGCTTTTTTTCCATGCAGGGATATTAATTTTGTTAATCAAAGTTCTTCCTCCAACTGAGAGAATCGTTTATCAAGAAAAGATAACAGAAGTCATCATCGCCCCAGAAGAAAAACTCTTCGCACCCGGAGACCCCCGCAATCTCCCTAGCCCTGATGAGTTCGACCCTTTCTACGAAAAAAGAAGGCATTCCAGAAGTTCAATCACTTGGAGTGAAAAAGGGCAGGGAAGAGGGTCTCCTGAGGAATCAAGTCTTTCTTGGGGTGGGAGAAGAGGTCCGACTTTTGTCCCCAACCTTCAATTTTCTCTAGGCAAAAGTTCAAAGTCCTCGCAGGGCGAGTTCTCCAAAGATGCCCTAATATTTTCATTGATGAAAAGAAAACAAGAGGAAGTCCCTGCCATCTATAGAGACCATCAAATGAAAGTTTTAGACCTTTCAAAATATGTTTCTGGAGGTTATTCGGGTGGGAGTGCCTCAGAAGCATTTAAACCTTCGGGAAGGCCTTCAGCCCGAGTCACCCGAGTTGGGAGAGCAGCCTATGTTGAAGGGACTTCCTTTGATATTGGCCCTTGGGCGAGGGAAGTTGTGAGTAAGATACAGAGAAACTGGTTTATTCCTGCTTCAGAAAAAATAACAGATTGGGGCCGAGTGATTATTTCGGTGACGGTCAAGAAAGATGGTCAAATCTCTGAAACAAAAATAGTGAGTCCTTCCAAACTTCGGCTCCTCGATGAGGCAGCCCTAAAAGCTCTGAGGTTGAGCAATCCTCTCCCAGGACTCCCTGATGGATTTCCCGAGGATAGCCTGAGTGTTTCCTTTGAATTTTCTTATCATGAATAAAAAGATATTTACCTTAATCCTCTTTTTTATTGCCCTTTCTTCTGGCTTGACATATCAGGATGAAGGTTCGGTACTCAAAGAGGTTTTTTTCATTGAGGAGGAGGAGTCTCAGGACTATTTTCCACCCGCTTCGTTGACTCTGGGAATAGAGCTTGAAAGTGATGCCTATTATAAGCTCGTCCAAGGAGGTGTGGTCAGGAAGGCCGGGTTATTCAGAAAGGGAATAAACATTGTTAAGCTCGAGACAAGTGAATTTTTCGAAAGCAATTCGTCTCAGGTAATTACCCTAAGCCTGAAATTAAACGGTTTAATCTTGGAAAAGAAAATAGAGATCGATATTAACCTCGATCGAGGCATGGCTTTCATTCAAGAAGAAAGAAGCAATCAAAAGAAAGAGCGAGATTTCAAAGACTTTGAGTATGAACTCTCGATGTTCATAGGGGAGGAGCTCGTTGCTTCAGAGAGCAGGAGACATTTCGAAAAATTCCCCTTAAGGCTAAACCTCCCCCAGATTCCAGAGAAATTCAAGCCTTATAATCCGCAGGGGAGGCATGACCCTTTTTCGCAAGACCCTTTTGAAAGCTCATTTTCTATTCCCCAGGCTATCTCTTCCCTAATAGACGTGGTGAAGGGTCTGAAAAAAGAAAAAAAACCAATCAAAAAATGGGAAGAATATCTTTTAAGAAGGAAAAAAATAAGGGTCACCTTCGTTCGGAAAGAGGAAGGGGCAGAGAGACTGGTAAACGCCACCTTGCTGATTAAGGTAATAAGTTAAGAAAGAAGATTTGAATGAATCTATCGAAAAGGCTTGGTCTTAATCTCTAAAAATGCGCTCTTCCGAATCCATTCTGCCTAAACCCAGTTTCATTCAATTTTGAGAGAGTGTTGGGAATTTGTGGGGAATAAGTTGAGAACCACAGAAAGGAAATAATCCAATTTAAGAAGAGATTGCTTTAATAATTTTATAGGGAGCGCTTCAAAAAGATTCTTATGTTAAAGGATGAGGAATTTGATAGAATTAAAAGATAGATTTCTAAAAGGATGAAAGAGAAGAAGATTATAGAAAATAAAGAAAAAAAAGAGAAAAAAAAACTAGGGAAGCGAAGGTGGGTTATCCTTTTTCTCTTTCTCGTTCCTTTTCTTTACTACCTTTGGACTGGTATTAGGTATGCGCTCTATGAGCCTGAGCTTTCTGATAATTTTTTCTGGGTTGCATATCATGTGCATTCTTCCCTCTCAGATGGGCTTGAGTCACCAGAGGAGATTTTAAGTTCAGCCCAAAAAGCACGCATCTCCCTTATCTTACTCAACGACCATGGTAGTCCCAACCTTCTTTCCTCAAAGCTCAGGATGAAGCTCAAGGATGTATATCTCGTGGGCGGGTCAGAGGCTTCGCTTCCTGAGGGGAGGCTCAATTTCTTTGGAGCTAAAACTTTTACTCACTTCAAGCTCCCTCCCTATCCTCCGGAAGCAATCCAGGATATCAGAGATTGGGGAGGATTCACCGTTCTTGCCTATCCTGAGGACCCGAAAAACAGGTGGAACTACTGGGAGGATGACCTCCTTCCTGACGGAATCGAGATAATAAATGCTTCTACCGAATTTCGCAGGTTGAGTTTAGGAGCCTTGGTGAAGACGCTCCTTTATTATCCATTTTCGCCTTACTATTTTCTGAAAAACCTAAAGAGACCTGAATTCTCGCTCCAGGCCTGGGATGAGCTGCTTCGTCGGGGCAAAGTATTCGGGTTTTTTGCCAGTAATGCTCATGGTGGATTTAAACTCGGGAAAAAACTTAGAATAAAGATTCCCTCCTATGAATCCTCTTTTCTCCTTCTTTCACTGGGAATAAGAAAGGAGAGGAAAGATTCTCTCGAGTCCTCGGTTAGAGGAGGAGATTTCTTCTCCTGTGTGAGGGGGGCAGGAGAGCCTCAAGAGTTTGAGTTCTATGCTCGAGATAATGAAAAAATTTTTTATCCAGGAAGTGATCTCCATTCTGAAGCCGATCTCTATGTTAAGGTGAGCAGCAAGAAATATAAATGTAAAATTGTGCTTAAGAAGGATGGCGAGAAAGTAGGGGAGGAAACGAGCGGTGAACTTTACCTCAAGAAGATTAAGGATGGGACCTACAGAGCGGAAGTTTATCTCCTTGAACACCCTTTCCTTCCTCAAGATGTGCCTTGGATAATCTCAAACCCAATTTTTAAAGGGAAGTTATTCTCAGTTCCTTTGGTTAAGGAAAGAAAAGCTTCTCGAATGCTTCCCCTAGATCTTTCAAGCCTCAGGGTGGAGAAGGATGAAAGCTCAGAGGCAAGTTACAAAATTTTCAAAGACTGTGCGCTCTTGGATTTTCACCTTGGGGGAAAAAACAGAAGTGAAGAGGAACACTGGTGTGCCCTGGCCTTGAGAAGTAAAATAGACCTATCTTTATATGAAGGAATTTATTTTAGAGGAAGCTCTGACCAACTTCTTCGATTTTGGGTGGAGTTAAGAAGCGGAAAGGACTGGTATTTTGCTTCTTTGAAGCTAAACCCCGGAAGAGAAAATAGAGTTCAGATTCCTTTTGATAGGTTTTACAGAATAAATGGTGGTCGGGAAAGACCCCCTCTTAAAGATATAGATTCCTTATTCATCACTTTCAATACCTCGAACCTCGAGCCGGGTGTTTCAGGAAGATTATGCATCAGGGAGATGGGCTTCTTTGAAGAGGAGATGGATGAGAGTGAAGGTTTTAAGGATTATCAAGAGAATATGATTTTATTCAGGAAGGTCAAAAGATGAGTAGAGATGCCATCCGGGTCGAAAATCTGACAAAAAGATTCAAGGGAATTGTCGCCGTAGATGGGATCTCGTTCACTGTTAGAAAAGGAGAGCTTTTTGGTCTTCTGGGACCGAATGGAGCAGGGAAGACGACCACAATTAATATGCTTTCAACCCTTCTTAATCCAACCTCAGGTCAGGGAGAGGTGGCAGGTTTCGATATTTTAAGAAATAGAGACGATGTCCGCAGAAACATCGGAGTTGTCTTTCAAGAAACTGCCCTGGATACGAAACTCACAGCAAGAGAAAACCTCGAATTCCATGCCATGATGTACGGCTTGGCAAAGAAGGAGAGAGAAGAGAGGATTCAGGAGGTTTTGAGGCTCGTGGACCTTAAAGAAAAGGCAAATATTCTTGTCGAGAATTATTCAGGAGGAATGAAGAGGAGGCTTGAAATTGCGAGGGGCTTAATCCATCGACCCCAAATCCTCTTTCTAGATGAGCCCACTCTTGGCCTCGATGCTCAGACAAGAAGGAGAATCTGGGACTATATCCGTGATTTGAATAGTGAGGTCCAGATTACCATCATTCTCACCACCCACTACATGGAAGAGGCAGATTACCTCTGTGAGAGAGTAGCCATCATGGATTGCGGAAGATTCGTGGCCCTAGACTCCCCGCAGAGGCTCAAAGACATCTTGGGAGGAGATGTCATCTCCCTGGAGATTGAAGGCGAGCCAGGTGAGTTAGTGAGGAGGATGGAGGAGTTCAAGTGGGTCAAGAGTCTTAAATCTCATAATGGTTTTTTAAGCCTGACGGTAGAGAAAGGGGAAATAAGAATTCCTGAGCTCATCACTTTTGCTCAGAAAAATGGGCTTTATGTGAGATGTGTCCATCTTCGAAAACCAAGTCTCGAGGATGTTTTTCTCAATTTTACAGGAAGAACACAAAGGGAGCAGGAAGCAAGTGCAAGCCAGCGAAACTGGAAAATGAAGAGGGGCAGAATGCGGAGGAGGAGATGATAAATGCAACTGCTATCTATGTGCTCTGGCTCAGAGAAATGAAGAGGTTCATGCGGACAAAGTCGAGAATCTTTGGGGCCTTAGCGATGCCTCTTTTTTTTCTTGCTTTTCTGGGGTTTGGGTTAAGAAAGATTTCCCTCCCCGGTATCGACCAGGAGATAGACTACATTAGATTTTTGGTCCCGGGTGTTCTGGGGATGAGCCTTCTTTTTTCCTCTGCTTTTAGCGGTCTTTCTGTCCTCTGGGACAGAGAATTCGGCTTTCTCAAAGAGATCATGGTAGCTCCGGTGAACAGAGTCTCTATTGTCCTGGGAAGGATTGCAGGCGGGGCAACAACTGCCATGCTCCAGAGCATCATGATCTTAGTGATTTCCTTGGGACTGGGTTTTAGGGTCAGAAGCTTGCTCTCTCTCGCCTTAGCCCTGGTTTTCATGCTCCTCATTTCAACCACTTTTCTTGGCCTGGGGCTTATCTTTGCCTCCAAGATGAATGACATGCAGGGCTTTAGTATAGTCATGAACTTCGTCATCTTTCCCCTTTTTTTTCTTTCTGGAGCTCTCTCTCCTCTTGAAAATTTTCCTAAGGCGCTAAGGTACTTAGCCATGATTGATCCGCTCACCTATGGAGTGGATGGATTAAGAAGTGTGCTCATAGGTGTTTCCCTCTATCCACTTCCCCATAGCCTAATCATCATGGTCATTTTTTCTGCGGTGATGATAGTAGCTGGTGCTTATTTTTTTGAGAAGAGCGAAAGTGTGTAGTACTATAAGGAATAATTTACTTGAATTTGTAAGAGAAATTTCTTTTTTCTATAATTTTAAAGACGGTTTTCATTCTATGCACCTGAATCTTTTGAGCTAACTCATGAACCCTAAAAAAAGAATCTTTATCTCCCTCATAATCTTTATCGTTGTTTTCGCCGTAGGTGTGTTGGGGTTTAAGCTTGTGGGAGGGAAAGAATGGTCATTTCTTGACAGTTTATATATGACTTCGATTACGGTCTCTACAGTTGGGTATGAAGAGGCGCTTGATATAAGCGAAAACCCTGCTGCTCGCATCTTTACCATAGTCTTTATCCTCCTTTCCCTGGGCACGATTGCCTTCGCTGTTTCCTCTATAACGAGTTTTATTGTCGAGGGAGAGCTGAAGAATATACTGGGGAGAAAAAAAATGGAAAAAGAAATTTCAAGGCTTAAGGACCATTACATCGTCTGCGGTTCGGATGAGACAGCTCAGACAATAATCGACGAATTAATCCTCACCAAGAAGAGTTTCTTAGTGGTAGAAGCCATAAGAGAGAAAATTGATAAACACTTTGCTCCCAGAAACATCCTTTTTATTCATGGTGACCCTACTGAGGAAGGTGTCCTCCTTTCGGCAGGAATAGAAAGGGCAAAAGGCATTTTAATCTCTCTCCCAACTGACGAAGCAAACCTGTTTGTCACTATCACGGCGCGAAGCCTTAATCCGAGTATAAGGATTGTCACTAAAGGGGTTGATGTTAGGTCTCACATGAAGATGATCAAGGCAGGAGCGAATGCCGTGGTCTCCCCTACTTTCATTGGAGGAATGAGGATGGTATCTGAGATGATTCGACCTGCAGTAGTGACATTTTTAGACCTTATGCTGAGGGAAAGAGAAAGAGTCCTTCGTTTTGAAGAAGTTACAGTGGGAAAAAACTCTCCTCTCATCGGAAAGACGATAGAGGAGTCGAAGATTGAGGAAAAAAGCGGAGTTTTGATTGTAGCGCTTAGAGAGGAAGGGAGGGTGGATTATAAATTCAACCCTTCTAAAGAGACAAGGCTCAAAGAGGGAGATATAATCATCCTCATTGCCTCGCCTGATTCAGTTCAGGAGATAGAGAGGCTCTCAAGTCAAGCTTCTTGAGGTTTCCAAAGATTGACATTCAGAGGGTACTCATCTAAACTGAAGAAGATTTAATGGCCCGTTAGCTCAACTGGTAGAGCAGCGGACTCTTAATCCGCGGGTTGTAGGTTCGAGTCCTACACGGGTCATTTTTTTGGAAATAATAATTTCTCTTCATCCATATTCTCAAACTCCAATCAATGTGGACTGAGGATAATCAATTTCTAAACACTGCTCTTTCTGAGTTAAGGATTTATTGAAAAAGAGGAGTCTAAACTTTAATTTCCTTAATAGCTTATAATAATTTAAATCCTTTCCTTTCTCTCCTCCATGTTTTACTTGATTGGAAAAGAGCCTAAAAATAACTATTCACCTCTTATCTTAATTTGTTTGTTCCAGTTAAAAAAAGAGCTTTAGAAGATTGACTTAGAGATTAAAATGAGTTTACCATCTAGCCATGAAAAAAAGTAAATTTAATCACATCCATGGTCTTATTTGGGTCTTAGTTTTCGTCTTTGCCATTCTCGTCCCCGCCTCACTGGCCAAGGAGAATCCAAAGACTCCACCTGGATTAAGCAGCTATATCAATCGAGTAATGAAGGTCTTCGAAGTTCCTGGACTTAGCCTTGCCATCGTTAAAAATGGAGCCACAGTTTTAAGCGAAGGCTTCGGGGTCTGCAAATTAGGGGAAGAGCAAAAGGTAAATGCGAAGACCTTGTTCTGTATCGCCTCTAACACAAAAGCATTCACAGCAGCAGCTCTTGCCATTCTTGTCGAAGAAGGAAAGATAGAATGGGATGCTCCGGCGATAAATTATCTGCCCTGGTTTCAGATGTGGGACCCCTATGTGACGAGGGAATTATCGGTGCGTGATCTCCTCGTTCACCGCAGCGGACTTGGTCTTGGAGCCGGCGACCTTCTCTGGTGGCCAGCCTCCACTTACACCCGTAAAGAAATTTCCAGGAGACTGCGTTTCATTCGTCCGGCTACAAGTTTCAGAAGCGCTTACGCCTATGACAATGTTCTCTACCTCGTGGCAGGGGAGGTTATTGAGGCCGTAAGCGGGAAGAGCTGGGAGGATTTCGTAAGTGAACGCATCCTGAAAAAGGTGGGAATGAGCGGAAGTAGTCCTTATCTCTCGAGTGTCAACAAAAGAGAGAATTTTGCCACACCTCATGCCGAGATCGAGGGCACTATACGTCCCATCACACCCTTTGATAGCGACAACACCAATCCAGCGGGAGGCATCTGTTCTAATGCAGAAGACATGGCAAAATGGCTGCTGGTGTTACTCGCCAAGGGGAGATGTAGCGATGGGTCCCAGCTCATTACAGAGAAGAGCTGGAGGGAAATGACTTCTATCGTAACCCCAATCCCAATCGCAGACCCACCACCAGAACTTCAAGCTCAAAAGATGAATTTCCGAGGCTATGGACTTGGGTTCGGCATCAATGATTACCTTGGGAAGAAAGTTGTCACCCATACAGGAGGGCTTCCTGGTTTCGTCTCGAGGTTGACGATGATTCCCCAGTTGGATTTAGGCATCATGGTTCTCACCAATCAGGAGTCCACAGAGGCCTTTAACGCCATTACCTATCACCTCCTTGATTATTATCTTGGTCAACCTTCGAGTGATTGGGTTGAGGCCTACCTCAAAGTCAAGGAAAGAGTAAGAGCCGAGATTGAAGAAGCGGAGAAGAAAGCAGCAAAGGAACGGAATGCAGCCTCATCTCCTTCCCTCCCTCTCGAAAAATATGCGGGAATCTACAGCGATGCCTGGTATGGAGAAATTTCCATCATCCATGAGAATGGGAAATTGATTATGAAATTTAGTAAATCTCCCTCGCTTATCGGGGAACTGGAGCACTGGCAATATGACACTTTTGTTGTTCGTTGGCGGGATAGAGAACTTCGTGCAGACGCATACGTAACATTTGCCTTAAACCCTGAGGGGACAATTGACCAGGCGAAGATGGAACCCATCTCCCCGGCAGTCGATTTCAGTTTTGATTTCCAAGATCTTCTCCTCCAGCCCGTGAAAAACAAATAGCTTGTTCAAAAATTTGTTTTTTATTTGAGAATCATTTGCCCAGAGCACAGGGGAGATTTTGAAGAGGAGAGAAAAGAAGCTTTAATAAAATTAAGGAAGTCCAGAACACGATTTTTTCAAAGGGTGAAGTAAAAGCTAAAAGCAAAGATTATCTCAAGATTGAATTTCAAGTTGGGCAATATATCTTCTTTTTAGATAAGCTCCAGATTTTTCCGTGTTAAAAATTTGGTAATCCTTGAGATTAATAAGGTTTCCTTTTTAAAATTAAGATTAGTCACCTCATCTTTTGGTTAGCCTTTAAGCCGTGCCTTCATTCATCAAATATTCATAGATAAGAGTGGACATCACTTTTATCCCCAGAGGGATGCTTTCTTCATCAGCCACAAAAGTGGGCGAATGGAGAGGAGATGCCTTTTCGTGGGGGGCAACTCCCAATCCGAGCATCACCGCTGGAATCTCACGGGCAAAATAGCTGAAGTCCTCACCTCCCATGCTGGGATAACCTTTAAAAAGATATTCTTTCCCACCCAGCACTCTTTCCACGGATGGAAGAATCTTATCGAGAAGCTCAGGGTTGTTGTAGAGGGCAGGAGTCCCAAAGAAGTAATTTAGTTCGAAAGATGCACCATTTGCTTCGCAGAGATTAGAGATGATTCTTTCCACCTTTTCTCTTATCAGTTTTCTCTGCTCCTCGCCATAGCTCCGAATGGTTGCCTCAAGCTTGGCTTCTTTGGGGATGATGTTCGGTGCCGAACCTGAATGAAAGACGCCCACAGTTATGACCGTATCGTTTTTGACATCAAGTTCTCTTGAAACCATAACCTGAAGAGCAAGCACAACCTGAGAGCCAACGACGATAGGATCCACACAGTCATCTGGATGAGCTCCATGACAGCCCTGAGATTTAATCTTCAACTGAAATCCGTCACAGTTTGCGCCTGAATACCCGGGTGTATAACTTATCATCCCTGCCTTCAGAGTATCATCCACATGAAAAGCGAACATGGCTTCAGGTTTTATGTCTTCAAAGAGGCCATCTTTGAGCATTGCGGCCGCCCCATCTCCTTTCTCTTCCGCAGGCTGGGCAACAAAGATTACCGTCCCTGAAAGCTCCTCTTTGAGTTGGGAAAGGACATGAGCTACTCCGAGCATAACTGTGGTGTGAATGTCATGACCGCAGGCGTGCATGAGGCCAATTTCTTTTCCTTCAAGAAGAATCTTTTCTCGTGAGGCAAAGGGAAGGTCTGTTTCTTCAGTTATGGGGAGGGCATCCATGTCAGCCCTCATCCCTACCGTTGGTCCAGGTTTTGAACCCCGAAGAATTCCTCTTACGCCGGTCTTTCCTATCCCTTCTCTGACCTCCAAACCAAGTTTCTTTAAATACTCTGAAACGAGTGCTGCCGTTCTTTTTTCTTGAAAACCAAGCTCAGGATGAGCGTGTATCTCACGGCGAATCTTGATTAAATCAGGCAATATTTTTTCTAGAATCAGAGAAATTTTTTCTCCTTGAGCTACGCTTCCTGAAATTAGAGAAGGCAGAATGCAAAAAAAGATGACAAGAATCCAAAGAAAAGATTTTTTAATCATTTAACACCCCCTATTAAAAGTTTAAGTTCCACGTCTCATCTTTTCGCTCTTAAAATTCCTCATTGCTTTTATCATACGAGAAATAATCCGATCAATGAAGAGATGATTTAACTTTATGGAAGTTCTTTAGAATAACTTCTGAGAGAGGGAGAAATTAATTTTATAAAAAGGAAGATAGTCTTAATTGCTCATTAATTTCCCTCCCCTGCTTGTTTTCTATGGTTGGGGGATGAGGAAAATCAGGGAAACCTTAAATTTCTTAGAGTGAAGAAGAAAGGTTGAAGAAGGGAGCTGGCTGTTGGGAATTTTACCGGGTTTGGAGGATTGAGAGGAGAGAGCCCTGCCCAGCCAGCTTAGCGGGGCCATTAATTTTGTCGTGAAAGGAGAATAAAAGTTAAAAATATTCTTATGCGCTTATTCTTCTCCTTTATTCAAGGAGATATTCCCTTTGTCTGGTAAATCAAGAGGAAAAGAAGAGAAGAATCTAGATGGGTTTCTTACCTTGTCAACTGCGAGCCTATTTTTCCCTTTTTCTTTCTCCAATAAGTAGGATAAAAGAGAATTTATTTACCTTAAAATTATCTGAAAGTGTGCTTTTTTATGGATAATTAAGGACAAGGAATAGAGGACAATATAAACATTTTTCTGGGCGTGATGGATCAGGTTTTAAGAATAGGAAGAAAGAAAAATAGAGATGAAAATTAGGGGGGAAGTGTTAAAAGAGGGACAATGGAAAGGAGGTAAGAAACGTATTTTTTCATTCTAAGGAAAATTGAATCTATTTTTTAATTTAGATATCATTTATTTATGATTCATTTTAAAATAATATAATAAACGATTGGAAAGTTTAACCTTATAAATGGATAATTTTCTTCCATGAAATTAAGAGGGTTTCTCGCCTTATTTGTTTTGGTTTTGGCTCTAATCTATTTTTTTTGGTTCCTTAGGTCTAATAAGGAGACAAAAATTCCTCAGGAAGTTGAAGCCTTGGGAAGAGTAAAAGAAGAAGTGACAAGGATGAACATGTCTACCTTAGAGAAAGCGATTGACTTCTATCTAGCTCAAGAAGGAAAGACTCCTCTAAATCTCAACCAGTTAATCATTTCTTCGAACCTTCGTCAAGTCCGATTTGATGCCTGGGGGAATGAGATTCGCTACGAGAGGGTTTCTGATTTTGAATACAGACTAATTTCAGCTGGGAGAGACAGAACCTTCAACACTGAAGATGACCTCATCTTCGGCAACTAAATCAATTTTTTTCTCTTAAAAAAGATTCTCTTTTTAATCTTTTTCCATAAATTAATTCTTTTTTCTGCATCTGCTATCTCAACTCTTTGAGTGCTCTTGCGAAAGTAGGCTCTTTCTTCATTGTCTCTATCCTCTTTGAGCATGGAAATATCATATATCTTTCTTTTCTTGGGGTCTCTTAAATTTTGATATGCTTCTTCTACCTTTTTCAACATTATTTCTCTTTCTTCCTCAGATAAAAGGCCGTAGTGCGCAAGAGAGTCTCGTCTGTAGGTTGTTTTACAGAGGAGATAAGCCTTTTCAATTTCATGAGGGGAAGCGCTTTTTTTCACATTGAGGACTTCGTAATAATCAAGGTCTTCGATTCTTTTAATTTTCGCCACTCTTATTTGTAAGCTAAATATCCAATTTGGTCTGAGGTTTTTATCAGCTTTTCGGTCAAGTTTCTGATTGTCTGTGAAACTTCAGAATCAGGATAAGTGCTCATGAAACTGGTTAAATTCTTGATGCTTGTATGCACTCTGGGGTCGTAAGGAATTGTCCCCAGGAAGTCTAGATCAATTACCAGGTATTTCTTAACTACTTCGGCAATTGATTGACCCAAGAGGTAATCTCTCTCATCTCTGGCTTTATTCATGATGAGGCAGGGTCTAAACCTTCTTAAAGCCCTATAAAATATCTGAGCATAGGCTTTATTGCGCGATATTAAAGCGTTTAGAAAACTGTAAATTGATTTTGTATTTTTTTCCATTTCTTTGGAAATGGCATCTATTAGGTCCTGAATTCTATAAAGTTCTACATAGGATTTAAGAATCCTTATGATGCAGGATTTCAAGAAATAATAGGCGTTTTCTATAGAAGTTGGCTCTGGATTAACTATCAGAATTCCTGGGTTAGAGAGGATGAAGAAGTCGATGCAGTTATAAGATGCTCCGGTTCCTATATCTATTATGATTCTTCTCGACTCAAAAGCCTTTATGTGTCTGATTAGTTTCAATTTTTTGTAGTAATTGAGATTAGCCATGAAGAGCATGTTATTTGAACCCTTCACCAATTTCAATCCTTCAAAAGGAGTGAGGAGAAGGGTATCTTTGAGATTGTTCACTCTGTTGGAGATGAAGTCACCAAGGTCAAGATTGGCGTCGCTCATTCCCAGGAAGGTATGAAGATTAGGCCCTCCTAAGTCAGCATCGATGAGCACCGTATCTTTTTCTCTTGAGGCGAGATAGATTGCCATGCTAGCGGCAATGAAGCTCTTTCCAGTTCCTCCTTTTCCTCCCCCCACAGACCAGATGCTTTTTCCTCTCTGCTGGAGGGGCAGAACTGGTGCCGCTTCATTTAAATCCGAACTTGATTTCTCTTCGTCCAAGGTTTTCGCTTCCTTTATTATTATTTTTATTCTAACATAAGCAATTCTTTTTTCAAACTAGAAGAGAGGAGTTCGAACATTATGATTTTATTCGTCATGTTGAAATTAGGGGGATTTTTTGCTATCTTAAATAAATTAAAAAAAAACAAGTTTACGAGAAGGAGTTAATATTCGTTGAAGAATAACGGAGAGATAGATAGCAAATATAAATTTGTCCTTGTAGCTTCAAAAAGGGCAAAGGAACTTCTTAAAGGGGCAAAGCCAAAAATAAAGTCTAAATATAAAAGCCTCATCCGCCTTGCTCAGGATGAGACTAAGCTGGGACTCATTGATTATGAAATAATACCCCCGAAGAAGGAAGAGATTTATGAAGCTGAGGATGAGGTTTTTATCGGAGAGGCGATAGAAGAACCAGCGGATGAAGCTGAGTCTGAATTAGAGCAATATGAGAGTGAGGAAGAGGAAGACATGGAGGTTGAGGAAGAAGAACACCTGAGCGATTTGGAGGAAGAGGAAGAAATATTCGATGAAGAATATGAAGAGGAAGAAGAGGAGGGTGAGGAAGAAGAGAAGGAGCCCTGATTTAATTCTTAATCGAGACGCATTTCCTGTTTCTTGTTTTCAAGGAGAAGCTGAACGTAATCTTTCTTTATGAACTCCTTCTTGGAGAAACCCAAGCTTTTCGCAAATCTAACTATATCGCTTCTTTCACCTTCAATTTCAAGAAAATATCCTAAGGAAAGCTCATCCAAGCATATTTTTAGATTTTTTTTGCGATAGATTCTTCTAAATTTTTGATAATTAAAGAGAGGGATAAATCCCAGGGATTTCAGGATTTTTCTCATTATTTTTTCATTCTTTACTTCAGTTTCATATTCAACCCTTACCTTGAATTTTCTTGATTTTTGTGGGGGACCCTTAAAAGCCAGGAAAGATTTATTGCCTATTCTCCGCAGTCTCAGGGCTGATCTTTTTTTATAGAGAAGTTGAGAAGGAAAGTCGTAAAGAGTGTTTTTCTCAAGGTGCCTTTCTTTCTCTAGAACCGCTCCTGAATCCTGGATTTTTTTGATAATCTCGTGAAGATTTGAGACTTTGAGTTTTACTTCTGTTTCGATCATCGTCGATGATTATTAATCTTAAGTTAAGAGATACATTTTCACTTTGATTAATTTCTCTTCCTATTTTCTTCTCGTAAGGATGTAATCAGAGAATAAAATTAATGTATCTCTTTGGATGGAAGGAGGGAAGTTAGTCATTATTTCCTTGGCCCTCAAAGAAAATTCAACTGCCTTCTGAAAGGTATATTCAAGAGCTCCATTGGCTTTAACAATTTCAAGAATCTCCTTTCTGAATTCTTTTCCTCTGTCTTTCTTTTTAAGGAGTTTAGTGATTTGCTTCCGCTTTTTAGAGCCGTCGTTATTGAGTGTGTAGATCAAAGGGAGTGTGATTCTTCCCTCGCTGAGGTCTGAAAGAATTGGTTTTCCCAGAGTCTTTTCATCGCCCGTAAAATCGAGGAGGTCGTCTATGATTTGAAATGACATTCCAAGGTTTCTTCCAAATTCTGCAAGGTTGATTTCAGCTTCTTTTGAAGAGTTTGCAAGGATTCCTCCTATATGGCACGAGCCAGAAAAGAGAGAGGCTGTTTTTTTATCGATGATATCAAGATACTCTTCTTCAGCCACATCCAGATTTCCGCTTATGTAATACTCATGGAGTTCTCCTTCTATCATTCTTTCTGAAATTTCACTCAAGATATGGATGATTTGTCGGTATTCGCTCTGGAGTGAAAGTCCAATTGATTTGATGTAGAGATAGTCCCCCAAGAGAACAGTGATGTTTGGTCCCCATCTGGAATGGATTGTTTTTTTCCCTCTCCTGAGCTCAGATTTGTCGATGATGTCGTCATGAATCAAAGATGCAGTATGGATTGTTTCCACGAGCGCAGACATCAGAATGTGTTCTTTTCCTTGATACCCAAGGAGCTTGGCACACAGGACGAGGAGAGCTGGCCTTAATCTTTTCCCTTTATTTTTAAAAAGGTAAGTGCTTATCTCTGCGATGAGCTTGTTGGGCGAGTTGGCGAAGCTTTTAAGTGTCCTTTCGATTTCCTCTAAGTCATCGTGGATGCTTTGGTAGAGTGCCTTAAGAGAGATGTTTTTTTTAATTTCTTTGTGGATGTAGGAATTGATGGGGATTCTCATCTAAAAACAACTTTCTCGCAGTTTTTTTTCATCTCTGCGGCCTATATCTTAACATCTAGTATTTGGAATTTCAAACATAATAAGTTACTCAAAATTCTGTACAATTTAGATACCAAACTCTATTTTTTCCTTTTTTTAAATCAGCAATATCCCTGACCACTTTGGGGATGAGAATCTATCTCCATTCCTCTAAATCTCTTTTTGAAGGCTAGAACACATTGATTCAGTTTCGACGAGGATTGCTTCACCAGAAATTTCTTCTTTTCAAAATTTATTTTTTTCCTTATTCTTTATTTTTCAATGAGTTTCTTTTTTAGATGTCTTATGGATAGGGCTCCATGGTTAAGCAAGCTGCTCAGGAATTCTTTCTGGCTGAAAGATTCACCTTTGAGAGTCCTGTAATCTTTTTCTATATCCAATATTTCCTGATAACCAACGTAGGGGAAGGCCGAATCCGCTGGTTTGAGGATGATTCGATTCCATTTTCTTTCAGCTTCTGCTTCACTCTGGAATCCTCCGCGTACCATATAGGCGATGGCTTGTTCTTTGGTCATTCCACCTTCATGGATGTTGAACTCTAGGAGAAAATCAATGACTGCCTTGAGCTTTAATTTGAGCTGAGCCAAGCGGAGCCTTAAATCATAATTTCCAAAACCTGATTTTATGGCCATCTCTTCTACATAGAGAGGCCAGCCTTTGATTAGAGGCAGGTTGGGAAACAATCTTCGGATGAGAGAGGAATGCTTGCGAGAGTAGTAAGTTGGATAGAATTGTCCGGGATATGCCATACGAATCGTCCAAAAAGGAAGGTAGAAATTGTTGTATTCTTCAAGAAATGAGCTTACTTGATTTTGATCAAAATAATCTGGAATTGGCGTTATTTCCAACGAATATTCACCATCAGTTTCATAAGCACCAGGAGTAACCACACGAGTCCAAGTTATTCCTTGATGAGCCAAAGCCATTGCTTCGATTTTGAGATCTACTTCTGGAGTTTCTATCAGCTGTTTGTCTTTAAAAAATTCTTTTATTTCAGCTGCATATTTTCTTATTTCGTCAATAAACTCTTCTTTAGTCGTGTGTTCATCCTTCGTCTTTTCGAAAACATGGGAGATGGTAGTATTGAAAATCTGGTCTTCTGTTAGATTTGCGGGTGGGTTTTCAAGGTCTATTTTTGGGTCCATGATTTTATAGAAAGGAATACATACCAAGAACATCTCCCTGCGAATATTTTTATAGTCTGCATTCGCTCTGGCTATGAGCTCCTGAAGAGGAATGCTATTTTGGAAAGTTAACCTCACGAGTGTTCTATGGGCCTGTTCACCCAGGCGGAAATTTCCTGTTGAACGGGGAAGAAGCTCTTTCTGGAGGAAGTTTCTGTAGTCTTCGAGGGCAGGGATTACTTTGGTAAGGTTTGATTGGAGCAAAGATTGAGAAGAGGAGGGGGTTTGGGAAATAAGGGCGGGGAGTTCATTTTTATAGAAATCTATTATTCCTGGAAGTTGCTTTAGGGCAGTTTCTGTAAAGAGCTGAGGAGGTGTTTTCAAGTTATCTTTAGCCTGTTTGATTAATTTTGGGAGCTCTTTTAATCTTTCTGCGGCGTTTTTAGCCCTCGATTCAAGAGGTGCGAAATCTTTTATCAGAAGGGATTTGATACAGTTAAAGAAAATCTCATTGTAGAAGATGGGGTTGTACTCCCAGGGAAGGAGGTTTTCATGGAGCAAGATTTCATAATCAAGGGAATCAACGAGCATCTCATGGTCTATCTGCATCTCAGGACTTAACTTGAGTTTATCCACCTTCGCCACTAATTCTTGGTTGAATTTATCCAGAGTCTCAGAACGCTTATCAAGATTTCCTTCACTTAAATCTTCAAGTTTATTGTCATATTTGTGATAGCCTGCCAGCGTTGCTGAGGTAGGATAGAACTTCCAGAGTTCGTCGAGATAACTATCGACAATTTTCTGGAATTTGGCATCTTCATCGCTTTGGGAGAGAAGGATTCCCAGGCTTAAGAGGGCGATGAAGAAGAGGGAGAATGTGCTTAATACCTTCCTCATGGCCTCCTCCTTTTTTGAGTTTTGTGAAAAAAAATTTGCACCTTTGTAATCGATTTGAAATCCTAACATAAAAATTAGCTCAAAGGCAACCCTTCTTTAATTTTTATATAATCGATTCCTTAAAGAGGGAAGGCTCTTAGAAAGGATTACTCTTTTACAGGACAGCATTTAGCCTTTCTTAAAGCCTTTGAAAGGAATGCTTTGCCTCATATATTTGGCTTAGGTTGCTTGACATGAAGTGAGGCAAAGAGTAACATTCATTCTAATCAAAGAGGGAGAATTTGGTGAAGAAAATATTTGCTTTTCTTTTCTTAATCCTTCTCTTTGTTCCCTTCATTTATGAAACCGAGAATAATTTTTTAAAAGTAGAGGTCACTATTTCTCCAAGAAGGCTTTCGAGAGGTGAGGAAGGGAAGGCCATTCTTAAGTTGAAAGTTGGGCAAGGGGTATTAATAAGCCCTCAACCTTTTTTCATCATTGAATTCATGCCTTCAAAGGAAATAATTTTTTCTAAAAACTTCTTCACTGCCTCTGATTTAGAGATGGAGATTGGAGAAGGAAATGAAGGGGAATATTTAAAACTCGATGAGCCTGTTGAGATACCTTTTGTGGTTAGCCTCAAAGCAGATCAGGGGAATCACAAGCTTGAAGGGAGGATAAAATACTTTGCTCGCTCTCAAGATGAGAAATGGTGCCTCAAAAATTATATTAAATTCTCCGCTTCTTTCTACACCCGAAAAAACATCGTCTCCAAGAAAAAATAAATCATATCCAGCCTGAGGACACATACCACTCGAAAGTTTCTGTCACTGCTTCTTTAAGCGAAAACTCCGTAGTGAAAGAAAGCAGTTTACGTGCCTTTTGTGTGTCAGCTACCCAGTTTTTCTGAACCATTTCTCTGAGCTTATATCTGTTGAGAAGGGTCGCTTCCTTTTTTATCCAGCTCCTTAAAGAGGAGATTACGCCGAAGAAATAGACAAGAAAAAGAGGAATTCTTAAGATTCGTGCTTTTATTCCTGTTGCTTCAGAAATTGTCTTCCCAAATTCTTCCCAAGTGTAGGGTCGGGGGTCGGCGATGTTGAAAATCTCGCCACTTTCAGTATCGCTTTTCGCAGCCAGAAGAGTAGCCCTTACAACATCTTTGACATAACACAAGCTCGCTTTTCTCTTGGAAAATCCGAGAGAGAGGATGAATCCTTTTTTGATTATTCTGAAATAATCAAGAAAATCCTTATTTCTTGGACCAAAGACTGCAGGAAGCCTGAGAATTACAGAAGGGAAAAATTCTCGATTTTTTAAAACTTCAAACTCGCCAAGAAGTTTGCTTCTTCCATAGGGACTCAAAGGGTGAGGAGGGGAATTTTCTTTGATTGGATTGCCGTCAAGAGAAGGTCCAACTGCGGAGAGACTACTTAGATAGACGATTTTTTTAGGATAGATTTTCTGAGTTTTAAGGGTTTCAAAAAGACTTGCGGTTCCAAGGTGATTTACTGTATAATAATCAGCCAAATTGGATGTAAGAGTGACTCCTGCAACATGAAAGACGTAATCCATATTCGAAGGAAGTTTAGGAATAGAGAGGAGGTTCCCTTCAAGAGGATTGATGTTTAATCCGCTTAGCCATCCCAGCTTTGTGGAGTTTCTCACGAGAGCAAAAATTTCTGCATTTTCAGTGCTCCTTAAGAGATAATCGATGAGATGGCTTCCGATAAACCCTGTTCCTCCCGTGACAAATATTCTCATCGGTCAAATTTTATGAAAAATGTTCAACTCGGTCAAACCAAGGTCTCATCCATCATAACATTTTTATTCTTAAAAAATTCAGTCATCGAGCTTGATTTTTATCCTTAAATAGAAAAAAGAGAAAGAGGAGGAAAGAGATGAGCCTTTTCGAGAAATGTTACAGCTACACCCGTGCTGAAGAGGCGATGAAGACTGGATTCTATCCTTATTTCACTCCCATAGAGGAAGTAAATGGAAATAGAGTCAAGGTGGATGGGAGAGAAATGATCATGGTAGGTTCAAATAACTACTTGGGCTTAATAAACCATCCCAAGGTTATGAAGGCTGCTCAGCAAGCCATAGAGCGCTATGGAGTGGCAACCTGCGGCTCAAGATTTCTCAACGGAACTCTGGATATTCATGTTGAGCTTGAAGAAAAGCTGGCTGAATTTATGAAGAAGGAGGCAGCCCTGACATTCAGCACTGGTTTTCAGACTAATTTGGGGATTATCTCCACTATAGCTGGCAAGGGAGATTCAATCATCACAGACCGCATGGTCCATGCCAGTATCATCGATGCCTGCAGGCTTTCCTTTGCTACCGTCTATAAATACAAACATAATGACATGAAAGATCTGGAAAGAGTGCTTTCTTCGCTGGATAAAAAATCAGGCAAGCTCATCGTCGTGGATGGGGTGTTCAGCATGGAAGGAGATCTGGCTAATCTTCCGGAAATTGTCAAATTAGCAAAAAAATTCGATGCCAAGGTCATGGTGGATGATGCCCATGGTATAGGAGTAATGGGAAGAAACGGAAGGGGGACCGCAGAGCATTTTGGAGTTGAAGAAGATATAGACCTCATCATGGGAACTTTCAGCAAGTCTTTCGCTTCCCTGGGGGGATTTGTAGCCGGAGAGAAAAAGGTTATTTCATACATAAAACATCATGCTCGTTCTTTAATCTTTTCAGCGAGTATCACTCCCGCTTCAGTGGCAACGGTTCTAGCTACTCTTGAGGTTATCAAGAATGAGCCAGAGAGAAGGGAGAAGCTATGGCAGATAACAAAGAAGATGAAATCAGGGTTTGAGGAGATGGGTTATAACACAGGGGAAACACAGACTCCCATCATTCCCGTGATAATCGGGAATGATGAACTGGCTTTCATGCTCTGGAGGTTGCTGAGAGAAGAGGGGATATTTACCAATCCCGTGATTTATCCTGCTGTGCCAAAGGAGCAGAGCCTGATTAGAACAAGCTACTCAGCCACACATACCGATGAGGAGCTCGAGACAGTGCTTGAAAAGTTCTATAAATGTGGAAAGAAACTTGGTATACTTAAATAAGCGGGAGAAAGATGAGAAGAATTCTAACCCCTTTATTTTTAGTGTTTTTATTTTCCAGCCTGAGCCTATCTATTGAGACTTCACGCCCTGTGCTTTCTTTGGATGAGATTAAACCCGGCATGAAAGGGAAAGGGAAAACTGTCTTTGCAGAAGACAGGATTGAAGAGTTCGAGGTTGAACTACTCGGTGTCCTTCATAACTTCATGCCCAAGAAGAACTTAATCCTTGCCAGGTTGAAGGGAAATATATTGGATAATGCGGGTGTTGTGGGAGGGATGAGCGGCTCTCCAGTATATGTAGAGGGAAAGTTGGTCGGGGCGATTGCCTATAGCTTCCCCTTTGCTAAGGAAGCGATTGCGGGCATAACCCCCATCAACGAGATGCTTTCGATTTCGGGAGAAGAGATGAAGAAGTCATCTTTTTCACCGCCTTTAGCAATCGATAAGCAACTCACCCTTGATGACATCTTTGAAATGAACAAAAGCGTTTTTCTTTCCCGCCAATCTTCCTTCTCTGAAGGTCAGAAATTGGTGCCAATCTCGATCCCTCTTGTTTTTAACGGCTTCTCTTCTCCTGTTTACGAAAAGGCCAGAGAGTTTTTTTCAAAGATGGGTTTTACCCCTGTAAAAGGGGGTCACATCAGCCAGGTTCAGGAGAAAATAAAGGTTCCTGATTTTAGCCTAAAAGAGGGTGAGGCTGTGGGGATTCAGCTGGTGGGAGGAGATATCAGCATAGATGCAATCGGGACTGTGACCTTTGTAGAAGGAAACCGAGTTCTCGCCTTCGGTCATACTCTTTACAACCTTGGTCCTGTGGATTATGCGATGACCAAAGTGAGGGTGATAACTGTTGTTCCCAGCCTTTATACCTCATTTAAGCTTTCTAACTCGGGGCCGGTGATTGGCAGGTTTACCCAAGACCGTGGGACAGGGCTTGCGGGCGAACTGGGAAAAACACCAAAACTCATTCCTCTGAATGTCAAGATTAGAGGAGAAGGAGATGGGGAAATTAAAGAATTTAAAGTTAAAATTGTGGAAGATAGAATCCTCACTCCTGTGCTTGTGAATTTTTCCCTGATGAATCTCCTTTCCGTGGAAGAGAGGTCATTGGGTGACCTTACCCTTCAATTTTCATCTGATATCTATCTTGAAGATGGTGCGAGTGTTCATCTTGAAGACCTTTATTCGGGAAATTTTGACCATTCGGTTTCAGGAGTTTCCAACCTTGTGGCAGCTGTGATTTACTTCCTTGCCAATAATGAATTCAAAGAGCTTGAAATTCACCGCATAGACCTCAATGTTCAGGCTTCTGAAGACGTCAAATATGCAGTTCTTGAAAAAGTCTGGTTAGATAAATACGAAGCCTCTCCGGGTGAAATGATAAGAATCAAGATTTACTCTCGAAACTTCAGAGGAGAAAGCGTCGTTCAAGAAGTCAGCCTGGATACACCTCATCTCCCTCCAGGGTCGCAGTTTTTACTGGTCATTGCAGATGCTCTTTCCATGCGTCAAATTGAAGTAGGCCAGTATAAGAGTCAGACATTTGTCCCAAGAAGCTTGGGTCAATTGTTAAGAGTCCTGAATAGCCTCCGTAAGAACAATCGTATTTATTTTAAAATCATAGCCTCTAAGCCAGGCCTCTTTTTGAGGGGAGAGGAAATGCCAAATCTTCCTCAAACCATGAAATCGATGTTTTCATCACCCCGAGCATCCACTTCGTCACCTACCGAGCTTACCCGATCCACGCTTAGAGAATATCAATATCCAGTCCCTTATGTATTCAAGGGATCAGCCATTATCCCTATCAAGATAAATAAATAACTGGAGTGAAGACGAATGAGAAGAATAATGGTCTCTATCATTTCTGGAGTGGTTTTTTTTCAACTCTTTCTCTATGCAGTTACCGCGAAAAAGTGGGAGATTCGAGGAAAAGAAGAATTTTTAAAAGGAGAATTTAAGGGGACCTCACTCAGCTTTGAAGGAGTTCTCTCCCTCTCTCCTAAGGAAGATAAGTTGGAGGGCCCGGCAGAGGAATTTTTCCTTTCCCTCGTTTTTTCTCCTGAGGGGGATGCTTTCCTGGGTACAGGTCACAGTGGAAAAATATACAGACTCAGAAAAGATGGGAAAATTGAGCTCTATTTTCAAGCTCAAGAAATGGATGTCTACTGCCTGGCGCTGGACAAAGGAGGGGTACTTTATGCGGGAACTTCTCCAGGAGGTAAGATTTATAAGATTGTCTCGAAGGAAAAGGGAGATGTTTTTTTCAATCCCGAAGAGAAATATATCTGGGACCTTATTTTTACCGATACAGGAGAGCTTCTTGCAGCCGTAGGAGAGAGCGGAGGAATATATAGGATAAATGAGCAGGGGGAGGGTAGTCTTATCTTTAAGGCAGAAGAAAATCATATCCTCTGTATGAAAATCGATAGAGCAGGAAACATCATCGCAGGTAGTGGTGGTAAAGGAGTGCTTTATCGAATCTCAAAAACTGGAACCCAATCTGTGATTTTCGAATCTCCATATGAAGAAATAAAAAGCCTCATCCTCGATGAGAGCGGAAACGTGTTTCTTGCTTCAAGCGGTTCGACTTCAAAATTAGAGGAAGAAAAATCGCTCGCTGTGCAGAGTGCTCCAGAAACAGAGACCACAATCACAGTTACTCCAGAGGCCATTCCAACTGAAGACATTTCCTCTTCGAAACAACCCAGTGCAATTTATAAAGTTTTTCCTGATGGTATTTCCAGAAGGCTTTGGAGTTCAGAGGATGAGCTTGTCTATACTTTCTTCCTTGATGAGGAGGAGAAGAGGCTCATCTTTGGAACCGGGCCAAAGGGAAGAATCTACTCGATTGAAAGAGAAGAGGAGATTTCTCTTCTTGTGGAGAAGAATTGCGAGCAGATTTATCAATTAATACCTTTTCAAACGAGGATTTATGTCCTGGGGAATAATCCTTCCAGTCTGAGCATTATTTACCCTGAAAAGCGCTTTGATGGAGAATACCTCAGTGAGGTTCTGGATTCAAAATCAATTTCTTCCTGGGGGAGGATTTTCTGGGATGCCGAAGCCCCATCGGGAGCAACCATTCAGGTCCAGACAAGAAGCGGAAACTCCCACCTTCCCAACCAGACCTGGAGCCCGTGGTCTCCTCCCTATCAGAAGAGCTCGGGTGAGCAGGTCCTGAGTCCCAAGGCAAGATACCTCCAGCTGAAGGTGATGTTAAAGACTACATCTGGGAAGAGTTCCCCTCTTTTGCATAAAATAAGTCTTTTCTATCTCCAAGAAAACCTCCCTCCAGCCATAACGAAGGTGGAGCTTCTTGCGCCTAACGAAGTTTATCTTAAGCCACCTGAGGAGGACGAAATCATCTGGGGAGCTGAGGGGGAATTGAGGGAGGCTGGGAAAGAGAGGGATAGGTCCTACCTTATGGCAAAAAGAGTAAAGAGAAAGGGTTTTCAGACCTTGATCTGGGAAGCAAGTGACGAGAATGGAGATAATTTGCTTTATTCCGTATCCATAAGAAAAGAAGGGGAGGAAAGATGGAGGGTTTTAAAAGAAAGAACAATTGACTCAATCTATGCCTTTGATACTCAAAGCCTCCCCGATGGAATTTATTTCTTGAAGGTTCAGGCTTCAGATGCCTTATCTAATCCTGCGGGAAGAGAACTAAAGACAGAGAAAATCAGCCGTCCTTTTATCATCGATAATTCACCCCCCGTGGTGAAGAATTTTCAAGCGCTAAAAGAAGGAAGTAAACTCACTCTCAGCTTTTCAGCGGAAGATACATTTTCAAACATCGAAGAAGTGAAGTATTTAATCAGGCCTGGAGATTGGAGGGTGGTCTTTCCTGAGGATGGAATAAATGATTCGTTACAAGAGAATTTTAAATTCAGCATAAATTTAGTTCCTAACTCGGATAATTTGATCACCGTCAGAGTGAAGGATGCATACCAGAATGTTTCGGTTTATAGGCAGGAATTTTAAAACGGGAATTATTATTTTTACTTCACGCGTTCGAGATATTCATTCTCTCGAGTGTCAATCCTCACTATATCCCCTTCTTTGATAAACTGGGGAACGTTGACTGTAAGTCCTGTTTCAAGCAAGGCAGGCTTATTGGTTGCTGACTGAGTCGCACCCTTGAGGAAGGGCTCAGTTTTCACCACTTTCAAATCTATGGTCAGAGGAGGGTTGATTCCCACTGGTCTTCCTTCATGCATCTCGATGGTAAAAACTACATTGGGGACAAGATAATTCACGCCATTTCCAATGATTTCTCGAGAAAGCCTTATTTGTTCGTAGTTTTCGAGGTTCATGAAAACAAAGTCTTCTCCCTCTTGATAGAGGTACTCCATTTCAATTTCCTGTAAAAATGCCTGTTCCACTCTGTCCTTTGAGCGAAAGCGGTAATCATGGAGGGTTTGGTCCTTGAGTCTCCTGAGCTTTGTTTGCATCAGTGCCTGTCCTTTCCCAGGAGTTATATGGATTGCTTCAACCACTTTGTAGAGCTCATCCTCAACTCTTATGATCATTCCCCTTCTAATCTGAGTTGCGTTTATAAAGGGCATTTTTCTTCGTGACTTTTTTCCTTTCTATTTTGGCAAAGTAATATTTATATTAAGATTTTTAAAGATTATCAAGTTCCTTCCTCACACCTCCGTCAATCTTGATGATGCGGGTTCTTGCTCCTAATCTTTCCAAGGCTTCTGAAACTTCTTCTTCCTTATTGGGCGCATAGGCAAACATCGTTCCCCCACCGCCTGAGCCATTGATCTTGGCTCCTAAGGCTCCTTTATTCAGGGCTTCTTCAACCAGATAATCTATTTTTCTTGTTGAGGTCTGAAGATAACCCCTGAGGATTTCGTGTTGACGAGTGAGCATTCTTCCAAGTTCTTTCTCATCAAAAAGTTTTTTTTCAAAAAGAGCTTCTCCTTGAAGGGTTAGCTCATGGGTTAAGAGAGTACCTTGAACAAATCTCTTTATTTCTGGAGGGAGCTTATCGATTTCTTCTAGCTCTTCCTCACTGAAGACATTTTTCAGGCTGAATCCATCAATCTTCTTCCGGATGAGTTCTATCCCACGGATAACACGTTCTTTGATGAAAGAAAGCATGCCTGTGGTATCCTTTTTTTCCCCTGAGTCTGCGAGAACGAATTTCTCCAGTTGCACATTGAACTTTTTCACCCTCGTTTGGGGAGCAAAATGAATTGAGACAATTCCTCCCACAGAGGAGGTGAAATGGTCCATCTTTCCTCCAGGTTCATTGAACTCTTCAACTTCGGAAAGATAGCCCAGCTCTGCAATTGAGTTCTGGTCTTCTGCATGTTTGTGGTGAGCTATTTCGAGCAAAAATTTTACCCAGGCAATAACCAGAGCCGAAGAGCTGGCACATCCTGAGTTGATGGGGATATCACCCTGAATCACACAATCCCATCCGCTCTCAAACCTGATGCCCTTTCTCTGGAGCACATTGAGGGCAGCACGAAGATAATCCCTTTTTTTTTGGTAGATAAGTTCTTCACCAATCTTAAATTCTTGTTCTTCGCCGAAATCAGCGAGATGGATTCTGAAATTTCTGTCTTCTCTTCTTCTTCCTTGAATGGAAACTCTTAAATCAATCGCCGCGGCGATGACGGGAAGGTTAAAATAATCTTGGTGCTCACCGAGGAGGCATATCCTTCCTGGCGCAGATACTTTAAGATAAGAAATTTTCATCTTGTCTGATTAATTTTTAACTTAATCCTGGTTTGAATTTCAACACCCTGGAGAAATCGAATAAAATGTACAGGAAAAAAATTCCTCGGTACAAAAGAATAAGGGGAAGAGAGCAGGGGAATGAATTCTTGATTTAGGGTAGGATTTGACTTCACGCAGGGAAGACTCATAACCTAAGGAAAGTTTAAGAAGGAAAAATTCATTTCGGTCTTTTCAAAGTTCTAATTTCAAGAGTTTTTTTCCCATTTTAGCAAACCGCAATGAACCCGAATTGCCTTTTCCCAAAATTAAAGATCGAAACCCAGCGTCTCCTCTAAATTTTTAGGCGAGATTGATTTAAAATTTATTTGAAAAAGGATTTAAACCGTTCATGATTAACCTCCACATTAAAGAGAAGATTTTTCTCTCTTAATGTGAATTGATTTTCAATTTAAACGATTCTTGGAGGTGAGCGTTCTTCAGGGTTAATTCGATTGGTTCTTCTTAAATTTTTCCGACCATCGAACAGGGAATCTAATCTCTGAAGTCAGACAATCCAGGCCTGCGCCGTCCCTGATTGTGGTCAGTCCATGGGTCACGAATCCTTTCACCCTTACTACCTGATAACCGGCTCTCTGATAAGCCTGTGCGGCTTCTTCGTCCAGTTGAGGAAACCCGAATTCAGGGAGATAGACCTTTCTCACTTTATCATACACTTCGACCAATATGTTCGAATAGTTGAAACTTATGCCGTAGATGTCACCAAAGAATCCTTCTGAAGTCAAGCCATTAGGGAGATAAGGGATTCTTACTACCTTGTAACCGAGTTCTTCCATCTCTCTTGAAGCCAGGTCGAGATTTTCTGCAACTTCTCTTGCTTTTTCTAGAGATTTATCAAGAAGCTTCAGTTTTTCCCACTGAAATCTCTGCGCAATTTGTTCTGCGCTTATGGGTATACCACAGGCTGTAAATCCTTCCTCTTCCAAGATCTTGGGGAGTTTTTTCTCCACCTCCCTCCTTTCTTCAGGAGACATCGCTTCTACCACCCTGGCTCCCAATCTACTATCTGCGATAAAGAGGACTCTTTTTCCTGACTCATCACGATGCCCAAGGCCAAGATATACATCTGTGTGGTAGGCTGCTTGAGCCCCTGTGTGCCAGACTCTCTTCTTTTTAAAGGGGAATTCTCCTTTTTCGAGCCTTTCAAAGAAAAAATCTTTTCCCGGTATTATGAGTTTCTTTTCTGCGGCCAAGACCTTATGAATGAATCTACAATAAGCCTCAAACTTTTGCTTGAAAAGTGGAATATCCTCTCTCTTAAGCTCCCTTGCCATTAGGTAAAGATTCTCTTCCTCCTCAGATAGACCCCAGCGTGGCGGAATGGTTATGCCTAGAATAGTATCCATCCCGATGAATATTTCCTCCTCGGTGGTTCGGATGTTTCCACCTCCTCGATGAATCACACCCGCAATGGATTTAGCCCCAGCGAATACCTCATTGAAGTTGGTGATGGGAAATGGCTTTTCAGCAAACCCCACATCGAGGAAGGTTAGATTCCTATCTTTGTCAGCCAGGATCAAATAGGCATCTCTTGACCAGGGGTAGAAGTCTTTGGTTTTAACTTTGACCTTCAGAAATTTAACCCTCGCCGTCCCATCAGGAAGCCTATGGTGGGCGTAATGATTTAAGGTTTCTCTGGCTTTCTCTGCCTGTTCGTCTTCGCCCACTAAGATTACAAAGCCCACATCTTTATCCATTTTCTCCATCAGGTCCCTAAAAAAAACTGTCATATCGTGCCAGAAGGTTCCAAGACTCCCATCTCCATAGTGGAGGATGACCACCTGGATTTTGCCTTCTACGTTTGAGACGAGGGTTTCTGCTTGGATTGAAGCACCGAAAATAGGGAGAATTAAATAGGTTAAAAGGATAAAAATTATTTCTTTTTGCCTCCTTTTTGCTGGCTTCATGTATTTCCTCCTTTTTTAAACCTATTTTTAATTTCAAAGAATTTTTGCTGCTCCCGATTCTGAGTGTGCAAAGAGGGAAAATTCAAAATATCTTTTCTAGTCACAAAAAGCCTCCCCACCTGGATTTTTCATCTCTTTCCTTTAGCCTTGCTAATCATTTTCCCCAATTTTTTCAATTTTGCAACCATTTTTTTCTAGCTGACCTCGCGCTTGGTAGCTAAGAATGGTAGTCGAAGAGAGGGTAATTTAAAGATATAATGGTGGCAAGCGGTAAACTAAGTGCCGAAAGATTAGCCAGAAAATAAAGGATTAACTTCTTGTGCTCTTATGAATTTTAATCCTTAAGATTGAAAGAATATATCTATTTTTTTCTTTTTTCATTCATAATATTGAAGGAGAAAAGAACGATAAAGAAGATTTTACTGGATATTTTTTATACGGGAATCAAAGACTTAAAAGAAGCACCTTTTTTTAAAAAAAATCAATCTGGCTCGGAAGGAAAACAAAGAAAGGTAAAGGTATGAATCAAGCTCACCCTGAACGCAAAAATACGGAACTAAAAACATGCAGGGGGTGAAAGGAGAAAGTCTGAATCATAAACATTTCACGAGTTGATTTTAGTGGTAAATTTTTTTATAAAGGATTTCTCTCCTGGAGGAGAAAAATGGTTGAACTCTATTTCCTGGGAACCGGTGGCTCTGTGGCGACAGAAGAAAGAGATAACACTTCTTTTCTTTTTAAACTTAGAGAAGAGTTGATTCTTGTGGATTGTCCAGGAAGTGTCGTGCAGAAGATAAAGAAATTAGGATTTGCACCGAAAATGGTAAAAAAGATAGTGATAACCCACATCCACCCCGATCATGTCTATGGACTTCCTTCCCTTGTCCACAGTTTGATGCTTGAGGAGGGGGAAATGATGCTTTATGGCTCAGAAAAGAGCGTTGACTTCTGCAAGAGAATTCTTGACCTTTTTCAACTCCGAGAAAAAAAAATAAAGATGAGAGTTCTTTTTCATCCTTTGAAACCGGGTAGAGAGGTTTATTTAGACGAGGGCTTAAGCCTTGACTCGTTTAAAGTTCCCCATACAGAGTCTTCACTTGCGCTTTATTTTTGTTTTAAAGAGGAGCAGAAAGAACTCATCTATTCAGGGGATACCCCTCTCTTTCCACCGCTTTTTGATTTAGCTCGAGGAAAGGATTTCCTTATCCATGACTGCAGCGCGCCTTCCAGGTTCTTCTCGATGTATCCTGAGCTTTATTCTCTCCATACTGATTCTCTCCAGTTAGGGGAGTTTTCTGAAAAGGCGCGCATAAAATGCCTCATCCCTTGCCACTTTTTCGGAGAGGTTGAGTTCTCGCTTTCTGAGATTGAAAAGGAAATAAGAGAAAAATTTAGAGGAAAGCTGATTATTCCTGTAGATTTTCAGAAACTTGTTTTGGAATAAGAAAAAATTTTGCCCAAAGAAACTTTCAAGGAGGAAGAAATGAGAATATTTAATTGTCTTTTCATTCTCACTTTCATCATTTTTCTTGGTTACTCATGCTCTTCAGCACCAAAAAAGGAGTTTGCTGACCTCATCTTGCTTGATGGAGCGATTTGGACTGTAAATCCGGTTCAGCCCTGGGCAGAGGCTGTGGCTCTTAAAGGAGAGAGAATCCTTGAAGTCGGAACTTCAAAAGAAATAAGGAAGCTTATTGGGGGAAAGACACAGATAATAGACCTTGAGGGCGCCTTTGTACTTCCGGGACTTATCGACTCCCACACACACTTCCTCGAGGGAGGCTTCTCTCTCTCCAGTGTCCAGTTGAGAAAAGCAAGAAGTAAAGAAGAGTTCATTTCTTTAATTGCTGAGAAGGTAAGAGAGCTCAAGGGAGGAGAATGGATTCTCAATGGAGACTGGGACCATGAGCAATTTGACCCTCCCCAGCTTCCTCGCAAGGAGTGGATCGACGAAGTAACCCAGGAAAACCCAGTTTTTGTCTCTCGCCATGATGGACACATGGCTTTAGCAAACTCTCTAGCCTTGAGCTTAGCCGGGATTACAAAGAAAACGCCTCCGCCCCGAGGAGGGGAGATTCTCAAAGACCCAGAAACAGGAGAATTGACGGGAATTTTGAAGGACGCAGCGATGGAGCTAGTGATGAAGGTCATTCCGGAACCCTCCCTTGAGGAAAAGATAAAAGCAGCCGAAGAAGCTTTAAGGCATGCTTCAGAATTCGGGGTCACCTCCATTCATGATATGGGGTCTTCTTCGAACTTCGAAGTTTACCAGGAACTCTTGAGAAGGGGTAAACTCAAAGCTCGCCTCTATCTCTACCTTCCTATAACTGAGGTGGAGGTGCTCACCCGTTTGAAACTGAAATCTCCCTTCGGAAATGACTTTTTAAGAATAGCCGGACTTAAGGGATTTGTTGATGGTTCTTTAGGCTCCTCAACTGCCTATTTTTTTGAACCTTATGTAGATAACCCCAACAGCCGCGGCCTTCTTTTCTCCCATATGTTTCCCGAAGGAATAATGGAGAAGAGAATCAGGGAAGCCGATAAGGGAGGACTTCAGGTAGCTATCCACGCCATAGGGGATCAGGCAAATCACATCATCCTTGATATCTTTGAAAGAGTAATTACCTCCCAGGGCGAGAGGGAGAGACGCTGGAGGATTGAGCATGCACAACATTTCCTTCCTGAGGATTTTGGGCGCATGGCCAAGCTTGGCATAATCGCCTCTGTTCAGCCCTATCATGCGATAGATGATGGGAGATGGGCAGAGAAAAAGATTGGAAGAGAAAGATGTAAATACACCTATGCCTTTAAATCTTTTCTGGAGAATGGAGTAAGGCTTGCCTGTGGCTCTGACTGGACTGTAGCCCCCCTTAATCCCCTGACGGGAATCTACAGCGCAGTGACTCGCGCCACCCTCGATGGTAAAAATCCGGGAGGCTGGTTTCCAGAACAGAAAATATCTCTGGAGGAAGCCATAAAGGGATATACAATAAATGCAGCCTACGCTGAATTTTCTGAAAACCTCAAAGGCTCGATCGAAAAGAGGAAGCTCGCCGATATTGTCGTCCTGGACAAGAATCTTTTTAAAATTCGGCCAGAAGAAATTCTGGAGACAAAGGTAAAGATGACAATTTTAAATGGGGAAATAATTTTTAGGCGATGAATTATTTGGGGAAGTTTTTAGCTTTTATTTTCCTCTCTCCCAAAAAAAAAGTTATTCGAGTCTTAGATGATTTTTGTCGTTTTTGCTTTATTGAGATTAAGGTTCTTTTTTGTTAAGATGAATTACTTTTTAGAGGGAAGGAGGCTCTTATGAACGTAGGTATCATAAACGAGAGCGGCAAGATTGAGAATCGAGTAGGCTTAACCCCGAGCAGCGTTTCTATCTTGATTGAAAATGGTCATACCGTCTATGTTCAGGCAGGAGCCGGACTAAGGGCAGGCTATTCAAACGAAGAATATGTGGCTCAAGGAGCCCAGCTTGTGTTCACCAAAGATGAAGTGTTCGGTCGGTCTGAAGTTGTCCTCAACATTTCGCCCCTCAATCAAGAAGAATGCAAGCTTATCAAAGAGGAGCAGATACTTTTTGGTTTTCACCATTTAGCAGTTGCCAAAAAAAACATAATTTCAGAGCTCCTTGAAAAAAAAGTTACTGTAATTGGCTATGAGATAATTCAGGATGAAGATGAGGTTCTGCCCTTCATTGAAAGCCTAAGCGAGGTTGCTGGTCAGATGTGTCTTTTCATCTCCGGCCATTATCTGCAGACCACACAGGGAGGGCGAGGGGTGATAATCGGGGGCGTGGTGAGTGTTCCTCCTGCGACTGCGGTGATAATAGGAAGCGGTGTTCTAGCTAGAAGTGCAACAAAGGCTCTCCTTAGTGCAGGGGCGCAGACCATAGTACTTGGCCGTTACATGGAGAGGTTGAGGGAGATAGAAGAAATGACCGGAGGACAAGTAATTACCCTTGTGGCAAGTAAATATAATCTGGCAAGAATGGTGAAAATTGCGGATATTCTCATTGGTGCAGTGCTTCGTCCTGGAGAAAGAGCGCCGATAATGGTCACTAGAGACATGGTAAAAACAATGAAGAAAGGAGCTGTGATCATAGACCTTGCCATCGATCAAGGAGGATGCATAGAGACATGTCGTCTGACGACGCTCGAGAATCCTGTATTTATCCACGAGGGGGTGATTCATTACTGTGTCCCGAACATAACCTCTGCCGTAAGCCGCACCTCGACCAAAGTTCTTTCCAACATGGTAACTCCTTATCTTCTCAAAATTGGGGAGATAGGAATTGATAAGAGTCTTGAAGTGGACAAGTCTTTGGCAAGGGGAGTTTATATCCTGAGAGGAGAAATAGTTCGCAAGTCTCTCGCCGAAAGGTTCGGCATGAAGTATAAAGATATTATTTCCTGTTAAAAGTTAAAAATGAGAGCTGAGACAATAGAAGAGATAATCAAAGATTTCAGGCGTGAGCAACGAGAGCTTATCCATATTCTCCATAGAATCCAGAGTAATTATGGCTACATTCCCTCTGAAAGCATCAAAAAGATTGCCAATCATCTCAAGATTACTGAGAGCGAGATATTTGGAGTCTTAACTTTCTATAAGGCTTTTAATCTTAAAGAAAGAGGAAACCATCTTGTCACTGTTTGTTTGGGTACAGCTTGTCATGTAAGGGGTGCGATGCAAATCGTCGAAGAGATGAAGCGGAAGCTAAAGATAGAAGTGGGCGAAACCACGCCTGATAAGAAAATAACGCTTGAGACAGTGAATTGCTTGGGCTGTTGTGCCATCGGGCCGGTGGTTGTTGTGGATGGAAGATATCACTCTCATGTGAGTTTGAAGAAGATAGACGCCATTCTCAAGAATTATCGGCATTCTGAATAAAAAATGAAAAAGAAATTGACCCATCCAGAGCAGCTTGAGAAGTGGAAGAAGAAGGTCATTTCTCGCAGGAATGCTTACGATAAAGTGATTGTCATCTCTTCGGGGACGTGCGGTCAGGCAAGGGGCTCTCTTCCCTTAATAGAGGCTGTCAAGGATGAGCTGCAGAGAAGGGGACTCGAAGAGAGGATAGGAATTGAAATCACCGGCTGTCATGGTTTCTGCGAGCTTGAACCCAATCTAATCATTTATCCCCGTGGAATCTTCTATAAGAATCTTGGTGTAGAGGATGTCCCAAAAATAATTGAGAACTCAATCTTGAAGGATAAGGTTATTCAGTCCTTAATCTATGAGGACCCACGTAGCGGTAGAAGAATAAGCCTTCAGAAAGATATTCCTTTTTATAGGAAGCAGCTCCGGCTTTTGACGGAAAACAATTTCCGTGTCGACCCCACTCGGATTGAAACTTACATCGCTGTCGATGGCTATCAAGCACTGGCCAAGGCAATCTTCGATATGACCTCTGAAGAGGTCATAAGGGAAATAAAGGCTTCGGGTTTAAGGGGAAGAGGAGGAGCTGGCTTTCCCACAGGACTAAAATGGGAAATTTGTCGCAATTCGAATTCTGAAATTAAGTACATAATCTGTAACGCAGATGAGGGTGACCCTGGTGCCTACATGGATCGGAGCTTACTTGAAGGAAACCCTCATAGTGTCATTGAAGGAATGATAATCGGTGCCTATGCCATAGGAGCTAAAGAAGGGTTCATTTATGTGAGGACTGAATATCCACTTGCTGTAAAGCATGTGTTGAAAGCGCTTGAGGATGCACGAGAATACGGGCTTCTAGGGTCAAACATCCTCGGTTCAGAGTTTAATTTCGACCTCCATGTAGTCGAGGGAGCAGGTGCCTTCGTCTCTGGAGAGGAAACTTCGTTGATGGCTTCAATCGAAGGGAGGAGGGCTTTTCCCCGCCAGAGACCACCTTTCCCTGCCCAAGAAGGATTATGGGGAAAACCTACCAACATCAATAATGTTGAGACCTGGGCCAATGTGCCCCTCATCATCAACAGGGGAGCAGAGTGGTATTCGCAGATTGGAACAAAAGGAAGCAAGGGAACAAAGATTTTTTCTTTGGTCGGAAAGATTAACAATACTGGATTGGTAGAAGTCCCGATGGGAATTAAACTCCGTGAAATCATTTATGACATTGGTGGGGGCATTAAGGATAAGAAAAGGTTCAAGGCCATCCAGACTGGAGGACCATCGGGAGGATGTATTCCTGCTGAAAAGCTAGACCTTCCTGTTGATTATGATTCTTTATCTGAAGCTGGTTCAATCATGGGTTCAGGTGGAATGATAGTGATGGATGAGGAAACCTGCATGGTGAATGTGGCACTCTATTTTCTCCAATTTACTCAAGACGAATCTTGCGGGAAATGTGTCCCCTGTCGTATGGGAACTAAACAGATGGCAGAAATCCTAGCAAAAATAACCAGGGGAGAAGGCGAAGAAGAGGACCTCGGAATATTGGAAGACCTAGCAAAAACAGTAAAGTCAGCTTCCCTCTGCGGCTTAGGGCAGACCGCACCAAACCCGGTTTTAACAACTCTCAGGTATTTTAGAAAGGAATACGAGGCACATATTCGCGAAAAGGCATGTCCTGCGCTTCAATGTAAAGAGCTAATCGTTTATTACATCCTTCCTGAGAAATGTGTGGGTTGTTTGCTTTGTCTCAAGAATTGCCCCGTGAATGCCATAAGCGGAGAGAGGAAGAAGCCTCATTTCATAGACCAGGAGATTTGTATAAAATGTGGCTCATGCCTTGAAGTCTGTCCTCCCAAGGTTGCAGCGGTAAAGAAGTTTACAGGAAGGAAAAAAGAAAAAATAATTAAAGGCGCATATAGAGGAAGAGCAAAATCATGAAAATCATGCTCAATGGAAAAAAGATCGAGGTGGAGGGCAAGAGGACAATCCTCGATATTGCTCGAGATAACGGGATTTTCATACCTTCTCTCTGTGATCATTCACTTCTAACTCCCTTTGCGGGTTGCAGATTATGCCTCGTGGAAATAAAAGGTAAGAAAGGCTACTCTCCTTCATGTGCGACCTATGCTGAAGAGGGGATGGAAATTTTGACTGAAACTCCCCAAATCCAGAAGATGAGGAAGCAGATTCTGGAGCTCATTCTCTCTGAACATCCACATTCGTGTCTAATCTGCAGTGAGAAGAAGAGTTGCGAGGATTATAAATCCACCATCAGGAAAGTGGGGGAGGTTACCGGATGCGTGTTCTGCCCTAGAAATGGCCGCTGTGAACTTCAGAAGGTTGTGGAGGCTCTAGGGATTGAGAAAGTCAGTTTTCCCTCGATTTATAAAGAATATGAGGTCAAAAAAAATGATCCTTTTTTTGACCGAAACTACAACCTCTGTATTCTCTGTGGAAGGTGTGTAAGGGTCTGCCATGAAGTGAGGGGAGCATCTGCTATTTCTTTCATTTACAGAGGCACTAAGGCTGTAATCGGTACCGCCTTAGACCGTTCACTCATAGAGTGCGGATGTCAGTTTTGCGGGGCCTGTGTGGATATCTGCCCTACGGGAGCTCTCGTTGAAAGGGGAGTGAAATATGAGATTATGGAGGATGAAATAAAGAAAACAATCTGTCCTCTGTGCAGCATGGGCTGTGAGCTTGAAGCCTTGCTTAGTAAAGGGAGAATCTTGAGTTTTCGTCCCTCTCCCCATGGACCTTCAAATCAAGGTCAAGCATGCGTTAGGGGAAGATTCGCCTTGAGGGAAGTTATTTATAGCAAACGAAGGATTCTTCGTCCCCTGCTTAGAAAAGATCATCTGTTGCTTGAAGAGAGTTGGGAGGTAGCCTTGGATTTTGTGGCTGAGAGGCTCAAAGGATATTCTGGAAATGAAGTTGGTATAGTTATTTCCCCTCAAGTTTCGGCTGAGGATATCTATATTTTTAAACGATTTGCAACAGAAGTTCTAAAGACAGAAAATCTCGTCCTCAGCGTTGCGGATGAGTATATGGCCATGCTGAGGCAAATCCTTGAGGGAGACGGCTTTTCTCAAGACCTGAATTTGAACCCGAAGGACATAGCAAAAGCAAAGACAATATTTATCGTCGAGGAAGATTTGCCTTTAACCCATCCCATTCTCTGGCTCGAAGTATTGAAGGCGAGAAGGAATGGAGCAGATTTAATAGTCTCCTCTCCAAGAGAGATGAGCTGGGCACGATTTGCCACAATTTACCTTCTCCATAAGGCAGGGAGTGAGCCTTGGCTTTTCGATTTCATGAGCAAGATTCTTGCAGAGAAAAACAGGCCCTCTCCTCAGACTCATGAAAATAACTTTGATTCTTTACTCAAGAGGCTTTCTGAGCTTGACCTTTCTCAGGCTGGAGACCTTTCTGGGTTGGGAGGAGAGGAGATAAACAAGGCTGCTTTTCATCTTGAAAGAGGTGCTCCTGTGGTATTTATTTTTGGTGCTTCACTTTCTCTTTCCCCATTTGGGAAAGAAGCTATCTTTTCACTCCTAAACCTTGCTTTGTTGTGTGGAGCCAAAATTTTTCCTCTTGGATTGGAAAATAACCTGAGAAGCGGCATCGAGATTTTAATGAGAAAATCAAAAAATGGCCTTTCTTTAACCGAAATCTTAAAGAAGACGAGAGAAGGAAAAATAAAGGCGCTTTATCTTGCTTCGCCTTTCCCTTCACTCCAAAACCATAATCTTGATTTTCTCTTGATTCAGGATTGTTTCGCTGGGGAAAACATTCACTTTGCTGATGTTGTGCTTCCGGCTGCCACTTTTGCCGAAACTGAAGGAATTTTCATAAATTTTGAAGGGAGGATACAGCTTTCAAAGAGAATCATTCAGCCTAGAGGAGATTCCAAGCCTGATTGGTGGATAATTTCTCAGATAGCAAGACGAATGGGGAGGAGAGATTTCGATTATCAGAAAGCTTCTGAAATTCTGAGAGAAATGAGCAAAGTTATTCCTAGTTTTTCAAGGCTCTCCTACTCGAGGCTTGAAAAAGGAGACGTTTTTTTCGGAGAAAAAAGAAGAGAGAAAAAGAATCGCAGGGGAAATTTTAAGATTGGCGCAGAATATCCTTCGCCAAAAGGAGGGAATGGTTTTGTCCTTCTCCGCGAATACAGCCTTGATTACTATCGGGGCCTCAACCTTTCAGAGGAGGTTAAAGGCTTAAAGCTTCTCCGAGACCCAAACTGGATAAGGATTTCTTCAGAGGATAGAAAGATGCTGAACCTTGAGGACGGGGAGGAGGTAGAGCTGGAGATTTCTCAGAATAAAATAAAGGGTGCGGTGAAGACGATGGATAATTTTCCCCAAGGAGTTTTGGGGCTAAGCTTTTTCTGGAATAAGGCTTACTTAGAAGGCCTGAAAGGTCAAGATTTACTGAAGGTAAGAATAAAAAGAGGGAAATGATGGCCAAAGTGCTGAAAAGAGAACGTCTCGTGCCCAACATCCATCTGCTTGAGGTTGAAGCACCCGAGATTGCTTTAAAGTGCCGACCAGGTCAATTCCTAATCCTCATGCCTGATGAGCGGGGAGAAAGAATCCCCCTCACTATCTCAGATTGGGATAAAGAGAAAGGCTCTATAACCTTGGTTTTTCTTGTGGTAGGGACCTCAACCCATAAGCTTTCTAGGCTAAAAGAAAATGACGAAATCCCGGTCGTTGTTGGACCCTTAGGGAAGCCTTCGGAGATAGATAAATTTGGGACTGTGCTTTGTGCAGGAGGGTGTTTTGGGATTGCTTCAATCTATCCTCTCGTAAGAGCGCTCAAAGAGGCGGGGAATAGAGTGATTACTCTTGTGGACGTTAAAGCCAGATATCTGCTTTACTGGGAAGAAAGGTTGAAAAAGTTTAGTGACCGCTTTCTTGTTTCTTCTCGAGATAGCTATTTTAACTGTAAAGAATTCATTCCCCAAGTCCTGAAAGAAGTCTTAGAGGAAGAAAAAAGAGTAGATCGCCTGATATCTATCGGATGCACATACTTGATGTTTGTTTGTTCAGAGACGACCAGGCCTCTGGGGATAAAGACCGTTGTCAGTCTCAATCCGATAATGGTAGATGGAACTGGGATGTGCGGAGCCTGTAGGGTTACTGTGGGAGGGAAGACGAGGTTTGCTTGTGTGGATGGCCCAGATTTTGATGGGCATCAAGTAGAGTGGGATGAGCTTTTTACCCGGCGCAAATCCTATTTTGAGGATGAAATTCAATCTCTCTTGAACTGGGAAAAAAAGTGCTATCCCTGAGGAAATGAGGGGAAAATGGCCGAGGCGAAAAAAGAAATGACCCTTGAGCTTAAAGAAGGGCTCAAGGCTGAGTTTGAAAAGGAGTGGAGAAAACAACTGCGCAAGTCAATTCCCCTTAAGGAAAGGATGAAGATCCCCCGCCAGAAAATGCCAGAAAGAAGCGCCGAAGAAAGGGTTAAAGATTTCCACGAAGTAAACCTTGGTCTTGACGAAGCCCTTGCACGGGAAGAGGCAAAAAGATGTCTCGATTGCGTTAATCCTCAATGTGTGCTCGGGTGTCCAGTGGGAATCGATATCCCTACCTTCATTAAGCTCATTGAAATAGGAGATTTTCCCCAGAGCATACGCAAGCTCAAAGAAAAAAATGCACTCCCCGGGATATGTGGAAGGGTATGTCCTCAGGAGACTCAGTGTGAGGAGGTCTGTAACTTAAAGAAGGCAACCGGGGTTTCTGTGGCCATAGGTAATCTGGAGAGGTTTGCCTCTGATTATGAAAGAACACAAAGCAAGATTTATATCCCTTCTCTTCCTCCCTCAACAGGGAAGAAAGTCGCCGTCATTGGTGCAGGCCCTGCAGGCCTTACAGTTGCAGGAGACCTGGCAATAAAAGGACATCGAGTGACAATCTTCGAGGCTCTCCACGTGGCTGGCGGAGTGTTGGTTTATGGGATTCCTGAATTTCGTCTTCCCAAAGGCATCCTTGAGTCAGAAGTGGATTACCTTAAGAAACTCGGCGTCGAATTCAAAATGAACTTCGTCGTGGGAATGACGGCTACTCTCGATGACCTCAGAGCGGAGGGGTATGAAGCCTTCTTTATCGGCACAGGTGCGGGGTTGCCCAATTTTATGCATATCCCTGGGGAGAATCTCGTCGGGGTCTATTCTGCTAACGAATATCTTACTCGTGTGAACCTGATGAGGGCCTATGAATTTCCTGAATATGATACACCCGTCTTGAGAGCCAGAAAGGCAGCAGTCATTGGAGGAGGAAATGTGGCCATGGATTCGGTGAGGACAGCAAAGAGACTGGGAGCAGAAAAGGCAACAATCGTGTATCGACGTTCGAGAGTGGAGATGCCAGCAAGAGTTGAAGAAGTTAAACATGCAGAAGAAGAAGGCATAGAATTTCATTTTCTTACCACTCCCATCAGATTCATAGGAGATGAGAGAGGACGGGTTTGTGCCATGGAATGCTTGAGAATGGAGCTTGGGGAACCTGATTCTTCGGGGAGAAGAAGGCCAGTTCCCATTGAAGGTTCAGAGTTCATCATGGAAGTGGATATGGTGGTAGTAGCCATCGGCCAGAGCCCAAACCCTCTCATCCCCAGAACTACTCCTGAACTTAAGGTCGGGAAATGGGGAAATATCGAGGTCAACTGGGAGACTATGGCAACGAGCAGAGAAGGAGTCTATGCAGGAGGAGACATAGTCAGGGGAGGAGCTACAGTGATCCTTGCCATGGGAGATGGGAGGATTGCGGCAAATGAAATTGATAAATATTTAAAGAATAAATGAGGGGTTCAAATGAGCTGGGTGGATAAATACAAAGAAAAATTGGTGAGTGCAGAAGAGGCTGTTTCGATAATCAAAAGCAGAGAGCGAGTTTATGTCAGTGGAAATGCTGCTACTCCATATGTCCTGTTGAAAGCCCTCGCGGAGAGGAAGGATGAACTTGAAGAAGTGGAACTTACCCATGTGCTTCTGCTTGGGGAGGATCCACTTTCAAGGCCAGAAATGGAAGGCCATTTTCGACACAACTCACTCTTTGTGGGACCTGCTGATAGGAAAGCCATCAATGAGGGAAGAGCTGACTACGTACCCATCTTTCTCCATCAGATACCGAATCTATTCTATTCAGGTCAGATGCCTATAGATGTAGCCATGCTCCACCTCTCCCCTCCAGATGAGCATGGCTTCCTGAGTTACGGTGTTGAGGTGCTTGCTTCAAAAGCGGCCGCAGAGACAGCAAATGTTGTCATCGCTCAGGTTAACGAGAAGATGCCCAGAGTTCTGGGGGATTCTTTCATTCATGTCTCGAGGTTGCATAAAATAGTCGAAGTTTCAGAAGACCTTCCCCAGCTTGAAAAAAAGCCTTTCTCCGAGGTGGAAAGAAAAATAGGAAATTACATCGCAGGTTTGATTGAAGATGGCTCAACCCTTCAACTGGGGATAGGGGGAATCCCGGATGCAGTTCTTTCTGCACTGAAGGATAGGAAAGACCTGGGAATCCATACCGAAATGGTTTCTGACGGGGTGATGGAAGCCATCGATGCAGGAATCATCACCGGTGCAAAAAAGACCTTTCATCCTTATAAGGTGGTGATGACCTTCATCCTTGGCTCACAGAAGCTTTATGATTACGTGGACAACAATCCTGTTTTCGAGGCTCATCCCACGGATTACACCAACCATCCTTTCAATGTTGCTCAAAATGAAAAGATGATTGCCATAAATTCGGCAATTGAGGTGGATATCACAGGGCAGGTCTGTTCAGACTCAATCGGTACCTATATCTACAGCGGTTTTGGAGGCCAGGTGGATTTCATCCGAGGCGCGGCTCACTCAAAAGGAGGGAAGCCTATAATAGCCCTTCCCTCGACAGCAAAAGGTGGAGAAATGTCCCGAATAGTGCCCTACCTCCAGAAGGGAGCCGGAGTGGTTACTACTAGGGCGGATGTGATGTATGTTGTCACGGAATATGGCGTTGCCTATCTGCATGGGAAAAACCTCAAGGAGAGGACTGAGGCGCTCATCAACATCGCTCATCCGAAATTCCGTCCAGAACTTATTAAAGAGGCAAAGAAGAGGAACCTTTTACAATAAATAGAACATCTTTGATGAAGCAATCCAGCCTCTTTCCTCCTGAAAAGGGACACATCGGCACAGATGAGTCAGGGAAGGGTGATTATTTTGGTCCCCTTGTCGTAGCTGCTGTCTACGTTCCAGATGACCAGTTTCCAGTGCTCAAAGAGTTAGGGGTAAAAGATAGCAAGAGATTTTCAGATAGGAAGGTGGAGGAACTTTCCCGCCTCATCAAAAAAGGATACAAGCATTCACTGGTTTCCATCGGGCCTGAAAAATATAATGAATTGTACAAAAATCTTCGCAACCTCAACAGAATTCTCGCTTGGGCTCATGCAAGAGCAATAGAAAATATCCTTGAAGAGATAAATTGTGTTCTTGCCATAACTGACCAATTTGGGGACAAAGCATACGTTCTCAATGCCTTGATGAAGAAGGGGAAAAAAATTGAGCTCATTCAGAAACCGAAGGCAGAAGAGGACCTGGCTGTGGCCGCCGCATCGATTCTAGCCAGGGCTGAATTTTTAAAACGCCTCCATTTCCTTTCCCGAGACCTCGGTCTTCAGCTTCCCAAGGGTTCCTCACCCCTGGCCGAAGAGGCTGGGGTAAGGCTTGTGAAAGAAAGAGGGCCCTCAATCCTGGAAAAAGTAGCAAAGGTACACTTCAAGCTGACCGAAAGGATCAGAGTTCTCGTAGAGGGCGAGGAAGGAGTTTAGGTATTCATTTAGATTTCGTTAAGATTGAAACGCCGGGAAATGGGGGAAATGAATTTTTAAGAACTGAAAAAAAAGAAGATAAAGGTTATAATGAATTAATGCTGAAAGGGGCCGGGAAAGGAGCAAGTCATTGGAAGAAATAATAACAACAAGGATTTATTTAGAGGACTCCTATTGCCGCGAGTTTGAGGCGCGAATAAGAGAGAGGTTGCTTTATAAAGAAAAACCAGCCTTGATTCTTGATAAAACTTGTTTCTATCCTGAATCAGGCGGTCAGCCTCATGATACTGGCTGGATAAATGAGGTCAGGGTTGTGGCTGTGGTAGAAGAGGGAGAAGAGGTCATTCATCTTCTAGAAAAAGAAGTTGCTGGTGATTGGGTGAGAGGCAAGATAGATTGGAAGAGACGCTTTGACCATATGCAACAGCATGCAGGGCAGCATATCCTCTCCCAGAGTTTTTTTGAATTGCTAAAAGGAGAAACGCTATCTTTTCATCTAGGAGAGCTCGTTTCCACAGTGGAGATAAATATCGAAGAAATTGATGAAGATGAGGTAGAAAAGATTGAGAGGAGGGCGAATTCAATCGTTTTTGAAGATAGAGAAATAAAGACTTATTTCATTCCTAAAGAAAACATAGATAGTATTCCCTTGAGAAAGCCCCCAAAGAAGGAAGGATTGATTCGGGTCGTTGAAGTTTCTGAATATGATTACTCGGCTTGTGGGGGGACCCATCCGAAGAGGACGGGAGAGGTGGGGTTGATAAAGATTCTCAAATGGGAGAGAATCAGAGGCAATTTGAGGTTTGAATTCCTTTGCGGCTCGAGGGCAGTCGAGGATTATATCTTAAAGAATAGATTGCTCCGGGAATTGTCCAGAAAATTTACCGTTCAGGATAGGGATGTATTATCTTCTGTGGAGAAGGTTCTTACTGAAGTCAGGGATCTGAAGAGAGAAAACAGGAGACTCCTCGAGCAATCGATAGAGAATGAGGCTCAGAGAGTGGCTCGCGAAGCTGAGGGGAAAATAATTCAGGAGATTTTCGAAAATAGAGCCGTTGAAGAAATCCGCAATCTGGCTATAAAACTGATTAAAAAGGGAAGCTTCGTTGTGCTTTATGGGATAAGGGGAAAAGAAAGAGTTCATCTCATCCTTGCCCGCTCTGATGAGTTTGGAATTGACCTCCGCCGCTTTGTCGGAGAAATCTCTAGATTAATCGAGGGCAAGGGAGGAGGACAACCCTCTCTCGTTGAAATTTCCGGCGTGAATGAAAAGAATCTCGAATTTGCGCTTTTAAAAGCAAAGGATTCTATCGAGAAAGAGATATAGAGGCTTTATTCATATCTCAGGGCTATTATTGGGTCCAGGCGAGATGCCTTCTGGGCGGGGAATATTCCGAAGAAAAGGCCGACAGAGACAGAGACAAGAAAGCCCAATACCACAGACCACATTGTTACCGAGGCAGGGAGAGGTGTGGTGAGTTTCACGATGAACGAAATTCCATATCCAGCAAGAATTCCTACAGCTCCACCAGTTGTGGTGAGGAAGATTGCCTCTGCGAGGAACTGTTTCAGGATATCCGAAGGTCTAGCACCAATTGCCTTGCGTATTCCTATTTCTTGAGTTCTTTCCTTGACTGAAACGAGCATGATGTTCATTACCCCTATCCCGCCTACAAGGAGCCCGATGGAAGAGATGACTACCATCACGAGGTAGGCAGCGCTCGTTATTTGATTATAGAGGCTGATGATGCTCTCCTGAGTGTAAATTTCAAAATCATTCGCTTCCCCAAAACCTATATTTCTTCTCTTCCTCAGGACATTGATGATTTGTTCGATAGCCTCATCGATCATCTCATGCTTCGAGGGAATGGCGATGAACTCCAGATTGGAGAGGTCATAGGGGTAATATTTCATCAGGGTGGTGATGGGGATGTTCACAAAGTTATCTTGACTTTGGCCGAAGATGACTCCCCTTTTCTGGAGAACACCCACGACCGTGAATTTTTCAGGACCAATTCTTATTTCTTTCCCCAGTGGTTCTGTATGAGGGAAGAGCGTCTCAGCGGCTTCATATCCAAGGGTGCAAACTCTGCGTGTGTGTCTGACATCGGTCGAAGTTATGAACCTTCCTTTCTGTGGGAGGTAAACGGAGAGAACCTGGGGATATTTTTCGTTTACACCTATCACCAAAGCATCCAAGTTCTGGATATTTCCAGATTTGATTTTAGTCTCTGAGTAGGGGTCGACAACGAGGGTAACAGCCACCGCCTTCACAAGAGAACATTCTCTTTCTATAGCTTCTAAATCCTCCAGCGAGAGGTTCTTCTTTTTTCTTTCCTCATCCGAAGTTATCCTTACCCCTGGCTTGTGTTTGCTGATGATTATTATGTCAGAACCAAGAGCCTCAAGCTCGCTGAGGAAAGCTTTGTTTAGACCCTGAATGACGGAGACCATGCCAATTACCGTTGTTACTCCAATCATGATTCCTAAAAGAGTGAGGAAGGAGCGCAGCTTATGACTTCTAAGGGAGTCAAAGGCCATATTAATAATTTCCTTGAAGAGAGATGTTTTCATTGTTCTTTTCTCAAGGATTCGATTGGATTAAGCTTTGATGCCTTGCTTGCGGGGTAGAGCCCGAAGAAGATTCCCACAGAGCTTGAGACTAAGATTGCCACTCCAACAGAGAGAGGGTCTATGGCTGAGGGGATGGATGTCGTTGCGGTGACAATCTTGGCTATTGAGAACCCGATTAAGATTCCAATGATTCCTCCTGTAGTTGAGATAGCTACGGATTCAACTAGGAACTGGAAAAGAATGTCTTTACGTCGTGCTCCAACGGCCATGCGAATGCCTATCTCTTTTGTTCTTTCCGTGACGCTAACGAGCATGATGTTCATCACTACAATTCCTCCCACAATGAGGGCAATGGAAGATATGGCAATCATCGCCATATAAATGCTTGAGGTTGCAGATTTATAGATTTCGATGAAGGTCTCAGAGGTCTGGAATGAAAAATCATCAAGCTCATTGAACGGGAGCCGACGTTTTGAGCGAAGGAGTGTCCTTACCTCTTCCTTTGCTTTCAGCATTTTCTCCTGCGAAGAGGTGTGAATATTGATTGAGATGCTCCTCGAGGGGCCGAATATTTTCTGGAAAGTTGTGATGGGAATGCGAATGTAATTATCTTGGCTCATTCCTAAAATCTTTCCCTTCTTCTTTGCCACTCCAATAACCAGAAACTTATGCAAACCTATTCTTATCCATTGCCCGAGAGGGTCAAGAACCGGAAAAAGCTCATCCTTAACCTCTGCGCCCAGGATGCAAACGAACCGAGAACGCTCCTCTTCCTCTTTGAGGAGGTGTCTTCCTCGATCAAGTTCTTCAATCTGACCTATCATGTGGTCAAGGTGAGTAACTCCTCTTATTATCACATTCTTTATTTCTCGATTTGCAAACTTTACTGTCTTTGTTGTGCTCACAGAAGCACCCACTATTTCACAGCTTTGGCATTCACTTTTTAAGATTCTCATTTCCTCGAGGGTAATGTTTTTTCGCTTCAATTGCTCCTTAAATTCTTTGAGGGATTTTGCGCCCAGGGAGAATTTGGTGACAGAAAAATCGTTGGCGCCATAAAAAGACATCTTCGTGTAGACATAATGGTTTAATCCTTGAATGACTGAGACTACGGCTATGATTGTCAGGACTCCGATAATAATGCCAAGCAGGGTGAGGAAAGTTCTCAGCTTGTCAGTCCACAGGGAACTCAGGGCAAGAGATATTGATTCACCCAGATTAATCCGCGCCATATTTTGACCGTATTCATTATAAATGATACGTCGCAGAAATGTGAAGGTTTCTATTTTTTCTGAAGAAAAGATGGGTTAAATTCAAAACTCTTCCCCTTTTTAGCGTCTTGAATGAGGCAAGATAGTATCATCCTCGGGAGGAGAAAGCGAAGGTTACAGCTTGTGATAAAGGAAGTAAGAAAATCTGTTTTAAATGAGGAAACTTGACAATCGAAGATATCAGGTAGACAATGGTGAAAAAATGAAAGCTGTTCTCCTGGAAAGAGGGGAGTTGAAAATAAAAGAAGTCCTCCCCCCTGTGCCTTCAGGGGAAGAGGCGCTCATCAGAGTCATAAAGGCGGGGATTTGCAATACTGACCTTGAGATCATAAGAGGCTACATGGAATTTGAAGGGATTCTCGGTCATGAATTTGTGGGAGAGGTCGTTGAATCTTCCCGAAAAGACCTGCGTGGAAAGAGGGTGGTTGGGGAAATAAATATTTTCTGTAATCAATGTGAATTCTGCTTAAAGGGTCTCCCCAGACACTGCTCTTCGAGAAAGGTGCTGGGGATTTACAGAAAAGATGGAGTGTTTGCCGAGTTTGTGACTCTTCCTTTGATAAATCTCCATCTCCTCCCTCAAGAAGTTTCAGACCATCAGGCTGTCTTTGTCGAACCTCTTGCTTCTGCACTAGAGATTCTGGAACAGATTGAGGTGAGAAAGAAAGAATCTATCCTCGTCATTGGTGACGGGAAGCTGGGACTCTTGATTGCTCAGGTCATGAAGCTTGAATCTGATGAGGTCTATTGTCTCGGTAAGCATGAAAGAAAACTTGAGCTTATCAGGAAGAGAAATGTCAAGGTTTTTCTCAAAGAAGAGGACATTGCTCAGAAGTTTGATCTCGTTGTGGAGGCAACAGGAAAGAAAGAGGGATTAAGAGTGGCTCTTTCTTATGTGAAGCCAAGGGGAAAGATAGTCCTCAAAAGCACCTTCAAAGGAAATCTCTGTCTGGATGTCTCCAAGATTGTCGTGGATGAGATAGAGCTCATCGGTTCACGGTGTGGACCTTTTCCCCGAGCCATAGAAGTTCTTAAGTCAGGCAGGGTAGATGTAGAAGGCATGGTGGATGGCGAATTTCCTCTAGATGAAGCTCTCCAGGCTTTTCGCTTGGCACAAAAGCCTGGGGTGATGAAGATTCTCCTTAGCATTTAAGTTTCAGAGGCTAATCCTTTTAATAAAGGATACATGATGAATTTTTCCTTTTTCCATCTTGATTTAAGATAAAATAGAAGTCGAGAGTTTGTCTCTTACATTTATTATTTAAAAGGAGAAAGCGATGACCACGGAAAAGAAAGATTTTCGAAATGAAATTTCTGTTCCCTGTGTTTACTTCGCGCATCCTGGAGAGAGAAACACCTCTCGCACTCTTGAGATTGCGGCCCGCAGAGCAGAGGAGCTTTCTATAGAGAACATCGTCATTTCTTCCTCTTCAGGTAAGACAGGAGTTGCTGCACTACCTTTATTCAAGTCAAGGAATCTCGTGATTGTTACTCATTCTACTGGATTCCTAAGGCCAGATTATCAGGAACTTTCTGAGGAATTAAGAGAGAAGATTGAAAAGACAGGGGCAAGAATTCTTACCTGTCAACATGCTTTTGGAGGGGTGGGGAGAGCGGTGAGAAAAAAACTGGGGACTTATGAACTTGAGGAAATAATGGCCTATACTTTGAGAATATTTGGAGACGGGACAAAGGTTGCCGTGGAGATTGCTCTCATGGCTTCTGACGCAGGATTAATCCCCACCAGCAAACCCTGTATCTCAATTGGCGGGACATCCTCGGGAGTCGATACTGCCATAGTCCTCCGTCCTGCGAACTCTCAGAATTTTTTTGACCTTAAGATAATGGAGATCTTAGCCAAGCCACGCTTGGGATAGAGAGAAGAGAGGTGAATGATTTAGGTTTAATGAGTTCAAATGAGGGAGGAAAAAGTGAATAAAATTAGGGAGAAAAAAATTTTAAAATCAAATTCTGTCTTAAAGATTTATGAAGGGAGAAGAAGGATGGAAAGAAAGGGGATAATTTTATCGATGGTTTTGAGTCTCTTCCTGTTGAATGGGGAAAGAGGATTTGCCCAGGGTGGTTTTTTCCTCGGTCTTCAAGCCGGGTACCATACTCAGAAGCCAAGCCTGAAAAAGGTGGAGTTTGACACCAACACAGGGTTCCTTTATGGAGTGAAAGCAGGCTTAAAATTGATGATGTTTGCAGTTGAGGGAAACTATTTCCGGGTGATGCATAACCTCGAACCAGTAGACTCCCTGGATTTAGAATGGGGAAAGGGAGAATTTTTTCTGAGCTATCTCGGGTTCAACATAAAATATTTCTTCCCTCTTCTTTTCTTCCATCCTTACCTCAGCGGTGGATATGGATACTATAGCGCTGAATTGAAGAATGTGGATAAGGATAGAAAGGGAGGGTATAATATAGGCTTAGGTCTGGAATTACATCTTACGCCAAAGCTAGCCCTGGCAGCCGAGGGAAGGTATCATCGCCTTAAGCTGAATATCGATGATAAAGAGCTAAAGTTTGGCGATTTTTCTCTAAGCACCGGCCTAAATTTCTATTTTTAGGCAGGAAAGAGAAGAAGTTTCTATATTTCAAAAAAGAATGATGTTGAGCTGGGAGAATGATTAGAGTCAGGAAATGAGGAAGAGGGGAGTCCTTTTTCTCAGTATTATTTTAATTTTATTTTGAGGCCCAAAGGTGATTCTGAGAGATTTTTGTGAGCTTGATTGAGCGCTTTAGTGAATACTTAAATTCACAAGGGGTAGCCCATGGGAAAATGCCTGAATTGTGGACGCGAGGGGCTTCTTATCTCCACTTTTATAGGTCTTTGCAGAGATTGTATCCTCCATGATTTTAGGCAAGTTGAAGAGAGGATTGAAAATATTCACAAAATTTCTCGAAGGTTTTTCGGCCTTCCTCCCTCTCCGCCGAAGGAAAAAGGTGGACTTCCCTGCAGGCTGTGTTCCAACGAATGCCGTATTCCAAAAGGAGAATATGGTTATTGTGGAATAAGGAAAAATATTGAAGGAAAAAGACTGAGCCCTAAATCAAATCAAGCCTTTTGTTCCTGGTATCATGACCCCTTGCCCACGAATTGCGTGGCTGACTGGGTATGTGCGGGAGGGACGGGAGCGGGGTATCCGAGGTTTTCCTATGCAGATGGACCAGAATATGGTTACCAGAATTTAGCAGTCTTCTACTTCGGTTGTTCATTCAACTGCCTTTTTTGTCAGAACTTAAGTCACAAGAAAGGGAGTCACTTTTCAAAGGGACTCTCTCCATTTGAGTTAGTTAAAGCCGTGGATGAGAAGACTTCCTGTATATGTTATTTTGGCGGAGATCCTTCGCCTCAGCTTCCTCATTCGATAAAAACTTCGCGGCTTGCCCTCTCTCTCAAGAGGGCAAGGATATTGAGGGTTTGTTGGGAAACAAACGGGACAATGAATATTAATTTGCTGGAAGAAATTCTCGAGATTGCGCTGGAAAGCGGAGGCTGTGTGAAATTTGATCTCAAGGCATTCAATCAGAGCCTCAATTTCGCACTCACTGGTGGCGATAATGAGAGGACGAAAGAGAACTTCGAACTGGCCGCCAAGTGGACGAGAAAAAGGAGAGAGCCTCCCCTGGTTGTGGCCAGCACTCTTCTTGTTCCTGGATATGTAGAAAGGGATGAGGTTTCTTTGATTTCCAAGTTCATATCTTCTCTCGACCCTGAGATACCTTATTCTTTGCTGGGTTTTCATCCCCATTTTGCGATGCATGATTTACCCCGAACTTCGAGAAATCATGCCCATGAATGTCGTGAGGTTGCTCTTCAAGCGGGATTAAAAAGAGTAAAAATTGGAAATGTTCATCTTCTGGGGAGGGAATATTGAAGACAGAGGTTAGACTGAATAAATATCTTTCTCAGGCAGGGATAGCCTCAAGACGTGAAGCAGACAGAATGATTGGGGAAGGAAGAGTAAAAGTAAATGGAGAAGTTGTTCTGAGCTTGGGGCATAAAATTGACTGGCAGAAAGATGAAGTAGAAGTTGACGGGAAAAGGGTTAAAAAGCCTCAGAGGCTCATATATCTCATGCTCAACAAGCCTGCAGGTTATCTCGTCTCACTTAAAGATCCTTCGGGTCGACCTACTATTCTGGAATTGATTAAGCCCCTGAACATAAGGGTATTTCCCGTGGGAAGGCTCGATTTTGAGAGCGAGGGTCTTTTACTCCTTACCAATGATGGAGAGTTTGCCTTTAGAGCAACTCATCCCCGGTATAAAGTGAAGAAAGTTTATCTTGTCGAAATCAAAGGGAAGCCTGAGCCAAGTGAGCTTGAACGTTTGAGAAAGGGAATCTATCTTGAGGGGAGAAAAACAGCTGAGGCAAAAATCTATATCCTTAGAGCCAGTAATAAGAGGTCTCTTCTGCGGGTAGAAATCCATGAGGGGAGAAAGAGAGAAGTGAGAAGGATGTTTGAAGTTCTGGGGCATCCTGTTTTTAAGCTCCGTCGTCTCAAGTTCGCAGGACTTGACTTAGGCAATTTAAAGAAGGGTAAGTGGCGTTATCTAACTAAAGAGGAGATTTCCTTGATCAAGAAAGAAGTAGGCTTATCATCTTGTTAAGATTCCCAGAGTCTCGAGGTGGGGAGTATGGGGAAAGAAATCAAAGGATAAGAGTTTGCGCAAACGATATCCTTTTTCCAGAAGAATCCTCAAATCCCGTGCCAGGGTAGCCGGGTTACAGGAGACATACATGAGATTAGGAATCTTGAGAGAGAGGACTCTTTTCATTCCCCTTGGACTCAGACCAGCTCTTGGTGGATCGAGAACAAGAAGGTCAAAATCTGCGAAAATTTTAGGATCGACCACCTTTTCCACTTGACCAAGGACAAATCGACAATTGGGAATGTTATTCATCTTTGAGTTTTTTTCCGCAGCTAGGATGTTCATGGGTTCTGAATCTACCCCGATGACAGTTTCCACTGCCCTGGCCAAAAAGATTTCGATTGCACCTGTTCCGCAATAGAGGCCGAGGGCCTTTTTGGCACCCATGAGTTTAGCTTCTTCCACGATTCGTTTGTAAAGCACCTCAGCTGCCAGGGGATTAGGCTGAAAGAATGTTTCAGGATATATTCTGAATCTAAATTCGTCCAGCCTTTCTTCAATATACTTTTTTCCCGAAATAAATTTTTTACGCTCTAGGTGGACCACATCGGCGAGTCTGTCGTTTTCTACCCAGTAAAGGCTCTTCAATTCTGCGATTTCTTCCTGAAGTTTGAGAAAAGTAGTCTCCACATCGAGGGTTTTCCCAGATTTTGTGCTGAGGATGAGCATCAGTTCTCCTGTAGTCTTCCCTTCTCTAAGGATAAGATTTCTGAAAAAACCTTCTTGAGTGAGGGGGTTGTAAGAGGGTAGTCCTGTTTTCTGGGCAAAATTGAGAAAGAGAGGAAATATTTTTTCTGCTTTTTGACTGAAAATCATACATTTTTTTAAAGGAACGGTTTTATTTGTAACTTCTTCAAAGGGAGATAATCTTCTGCGGAGTCCAAGATAGAGATCGTCGTTTTTTCCTCCGAAGGCAAATTCCATTTTATTGCGGTAGTAAAAAATTGAGGGTGAAGGAAGAATCTTTTCCTTCTCAAAGTTTTTAAGCTCTATTCCTCCTATCTTTTCCAGTGTGCGAGAAAGGTAATTTTCCTTCAGTTCCAGCTGCTTCTGATAATCCAGATTCTGGAGGGAACAGCCTCCACAGGTGCCGAAATGAGGGCATGATGGTTCGATTCTCAATGGTGAAGGGCTTTTGAATTCGAGTATTTTACCGAAGTAATAATTTTTTTTCTTTTTTTTGATTTTTACCCTTACCTTATCTCCAATAACTGTTCCCGGAACAAAAATTACTATTCCAGAGTATATCCCAACCCCCCAATCTCTGGGAAATGCCATGTCCTGGATGAGGAGTTCACATTCGGGATTTAAGAATTTCTGGAGAAGATTCTTAAGTCTTCTCACGGGCAATCCCACAACATTTTCATAATCTCCCTCTAGTCTTGTGACGAATCTCTCTCCAATCTTCTGGATGGCATAGCTTCCTGCCTTGTCTGAATAGTCTTCTGTTTCTAAATATTTTTCAATTTCTTCGCTGCTCAATGGCTTGAAGTAAACTTGAGATGTTTCATAATCTTCGAGGATTCTATTTTCTTCTTTCTTATAGATAACAACAGCCGTCGTTACCTCGTGTTTTTTTCCGGAGAGCTTTTCCAGCATGGCTTTTGCTTCTTCCCTGTTTCTGGGTTTTCCAAAAACCTCATTTTCTAAGAAGACAACTGTGTCTGCAGCTATGATTACTGAGGATGGATATTTTTCCCCCACTTCCTTGGCTTTCGCCCTGGCGACTTTCAAGGCTAGCTGAATAGGGTCTTTCTCTTTAATCTCAGTCTCTTTTATCTCGCTGGGTACTACTTTGAATCTCTTTAATATTTTTTTTAGTAACTCTTTCCTCCTTGGTGAGGCTGAGGCAAGAATAATTAGGGGTTTATGCTTCAAGTCTTGACTCCTAAAAAAAGAAATATGTCGCTGGAGTTAAAAGAGGGAGCATGCTTCTCTAACAATCTTAAAATCTTTCAAGATGAGTTTTGAGGCTTATTAAATCTATCTCAAGAAATCCTTAAAGCTACCATCTTTAAAGAGAAAACAATTTCTTTAAAAAAGGTTTCATCCGCCTTCCTTCTCAGTTGAATAGATTTTCCAACTCTGAGCTAGTCTCTTAAGCTCCTCGTCGACGAGATAGTTCACTGTTCCTTCTTCAAAGGTACCATCTTCTTTCATCTCTCCCGCCTTTACTCCGGTGAGAATTTCTATTCCTTCGTCTATATTCTTAATGGGGTAAATATGAAATTTACCTTCTCTTACTGCTTCGACAACATCCTCTCGTAACATCAGGTTTTGGATGTTCTGGTAAGGAATTATTACTCCTTGAGTTCCGGTGAGGCCCTTAGCCTTGCAGACATCGAAAAATCCTTCAATCTTTTCGTTTACTCCACCGATAGGCTGGATTTCTCCTTTCTGGTTTATCGATCCAGTCACGGCGATGTCCTGTCTCAAGGGAAGCTTAGAGAGGCTCGAGAGGATGGCGTAGACTTCGGTTGAAGAGGCGCTGTCTCCTTCTACTCCAGAATAAGATTGTTCGAAGGCAATGCTTGCCGAAAGTGAAAATGGTTTGTTCTGAGCATACTTGCCCCTCAGGTACCCGCTCAAGATTAATACTCCCTTGTTATGAGTCCTACCACTCAGGTCGGCTTCTCTTTCAATGTTGATGACTCCCGCTCTTCCCACAGCGGTTCTAGCTGTGATGCGCGTTGGTTTTCCAAAAGAGAGCTCTCCTGTGGTGTAGACCGAGAGTCCGTTAACCTGTCCTATGACCATCCCTTCGGTATCGATGAGGATCGTGCCTTCTTCTATCATTTCTTGAATCTTATCCTCTATCAGGCTGATCCTCTCAAATCTTTCTTCTATGGCCTTTTTCACCTCCTCACGGCTAACAACCTCCTTATTATCGCTCTTTGCCCAGAAACTCGCCTCACGAATTATGTCAGCGATGATGTGAAATCTAGTCGAAACCTTTCTCTGCTTTCCAGAAAGTCTTGTGGCATATTCGATGATGGCGGCCATGCCCTCTCTGTCAAAGGGAAGAAGCTTATCCTCTTCGGTGATTTTCTTAATGAATTGAGCAAACTCAACAATGGTCTGGTCTGTTCTGAGTATCTCAGAATCGAATTCAGCCTTTATCTTGAAGATTTTTTTAAAGTCTTCGTCCAAGAAATAAAGCAGATTATAGAGATAGTCATCTCCTATCATTACTACCTTCACATTGATATTAACAGGCTCTGGCTTCAAACGACTGTAAGAGAGAAGGTAAAGAGAAGAAAAATTTTGGATTTCAAGTTTTTGGTGACGAAGTGTTCTCTTAAGCGCAGGCCAAACTCCAATCTCTACCAGAGCATCCAGAGCATTCATGACGAGATACCCGCCGTTGGCTTTGAGAAGAGAACCTGCTTTTATCTTGGTGAAGTCAGTCTGCCATATTCCGAAACGGTTTAAAGTAGATTCTATAGAACCGAATAGGTTTACATAGTTGGGATTTATTTCCATCACTATAGGGGCGCCTTTCTGGTCAGAATTGTCAATAAGGAGGTTAACTCTGTATTCCAGGAAAGGGTCTATTAATTCTTTTTCTTTCTGCTCTTTTTTCTGACCTTTGAAAAGGTCTATGTTTTTGATGAGCGTGATTTCAACATCATCGAGATACGCTTTCACCTTGGGGAAATCAAATTTCGACCTCATCTCATTTATGGCGCCTCTGATAATTGGGGTTATCGATTCCTCATCCCATTCTTTAAGCAGATCCCTTGTTTTGTCTTCAATCTCTTTCAAAGTATCGAATATTTCTTCGAGTTTATCCGTGAGCTCATCATATTTTTTCTGGAGCTCCTCAAGTTTTTCTTTAGGGAATTTACCTTCCCTTACCAAGGCTTCAAGCTTTCCAAAGGGAGTCGGCTGTCCGTTGACTAAAGGGACAAGGTCGGGTTTGAGAAAAAGCCCCATCTGAACCTGAATTACAGAAAACCCTTCCTCTGCAACTTCCTCTTCAAATTGTTTCAAGATTTCTTTCTGTTTTTTCTGCTGGGACTCGATAATGCTGTCTCTTTTTTCCTGATAATACTTGCTCTTCAATAATTCAGGGATATTCAACTGGAGCATCTCGATAAGATGTTCCATTTTCTGTTTAAAGAGCCTTCCCTTTCCTGCAGGTAAGGTGATGAGCATTGGCTCGTCGGGGTTCTTGAAATTGTTTACATAAAGAATATCATCAGGAGTTTTTTCGTCTTTCTCCAGTCTTTCCAGCAACTGCTTGATGGTTGTCGTTCTTCCTGTGCCAACCATGCCTGTGATGAATATGTTATAGCCCAGGCTTTTGACATCCAGGCCCGTCTTAATGGCTCGAATCGCTCTGTCTTGGCCGATTATATCTTCACAGGGTTTACATTCATCACTTGTAGAAAAGGGAATCTTCTGAGGGTCAAGTCTCAATCTCAATTTTTCCGGAGTCAATTCTTCGAATCGAGAGGCTCTCTTCATCTTCTCCTCCTTGGATATGAGTCAGAGGCGAACGATGAATTTTTATCATAAAAAAAACCTTAAAACAACTCTTCGCCGAAACTAAATCTCTATTTTTAGGGTTTTTGAGAAGATGAGAATGCGTGAGCTTTCATTAAGGTTGGAGCCTAAATGAGAGGAAGCTTAATGGAGAGCCCAAATTCTACCTTGAAAAAGCTCATTTTAGGTAAAAGGGTCATTTTGATTTTGAGCACTCTTGAAATATTGATTATATTCTCCGAGAAGAAGAGGAGGTTTCAGGACTTTGATTTATTTGCTGAAAAAAAATTTTTTATCTGATAAAATATTTTAAATCTTGGAGCTGAAAATGGGAGATATTCAAATAAGAGAGGTTAAGACAAAAAAAGACTTTAAAAAATTCATCTACTTTCCTTGGAAGATTTATAAGCATGACCCCAATTGGGTTCCCCCCTTGATAATAGATTTTAAGGAAAAATTGAATAAAAAGAAGAACCCTTTTTTTGAACATGCAGAGATGGCTCTTTTTTTGGCCTTCAGAAACAACGATGTTTTAGGAAGGATAGCAGCAATCCTAGATAAAAATCATAACAGCTACCATAACGAGAAAACCGTATTTTTTGGACTCTTTGAGAGCTTTAATGATTTCGAGGTAGCCAGGAGTCTCCTGGATACGGTGGCTCACTGGGGGAGAGAAAGGGGGATGGAAGTGATGCGTGGTCCAATGAATCTTTCGATGAACGATGAATGTGCTTTTTTGGTCGAGGGATTCGATTCCCCTCCTGTAATCATGATGCCTTATAATCCTCCCTATTATCTCGAGCTTGTAGAGCGGTATGGAATGAAAAAAGCTAAAGACCTCCTTGCTTATTTAATGACAAGAGACCATGAAACTTCGGAGAAAATAAAAAGAATCGTAGATACAATCAAAAAAAACACCTCAATTAAGCTTAGGATCGTAGATTTAAAGAAGGTAGAAGAGGAAGCAACCAAGATTGCTTACATTTACAATCAAGCTTGGTCAGATAACTGGGGATTCGTGCCTTGGACAGAAAAGGAAATGGAGCATATGGCAAAGAGGCTGAAACAGGTTGCCGACCCTCATCTCGTAATCATCGCCGAAGACAAAGGAAAGCCTGTGGGGTTTGCTTTTGGTCTACCCAATTATAACGAGCTAATAAAGAAGATGAACGGGAGGTTGACTCCCTGGGGAATAATCATGTTCCTCCTCAATCGAAGGAAGATTAAAGGAATGAGGGCAGTCGTTTTCGGAATATTAAAAGAATATAGGCTTACAGGTTTAAGTTATTATCTTTACTCTGAGCTCGAAAAAAATGCACTCAAAAGGGGATATCAATGGGCAGAAACTTCCTGGCAACTCGAGGATAATCAGGCAATCAACAAGTTCACTGAATCCATAGGAGGAAAAGTCTATAAGAGATACCGGATCTATGAGAAAAGAATTGTTTGATTGATTCTTTCTGGGCATCGAACTAATAAAGATTTAAAGAGAGTAAAAGGAGGAAAGGTGGAATACAAGAACTTAATCACCAACAAGGAAGAGGGAATCGGATGGATCATAGTCAATAGACCCGACAAGCTTAATGCCTTGAATTCCGAAACAATCAAGGAGCTCCATGAGGCCTTCCTTTCCTTCGAGGAGGACCCTCAAGTAAGGGCAATAATCCTGACTGGCAAGGGAGATAAGGCGTTCATAGCTGGGGCTGACATAGGAGAATTGTCAGGGCTTGATTTCTTTTCCGCTGAAGAGTATGTGAGAAGGGGACAGGACTTGACTAAATCTATAGAAAATTCAAAGAAGCCTGTGATTGCGGCCATAAATGGATATGCCCTTGGAGGTGGAACAGAAATGGCTCTTGCCTGCCATATCCGTATTGCTGCAGAGAACGCAAAGATGGGTCAACCTGAGGTAAAACTCGGTCTCATTCCTGGTTATGGAGGAACACAGCGGCTTTCAAGGCTTGTGGGAAAGGGAAAGGCGATGGAGCTTATTCTGAGTGGGAAAATGATAGACTCAAAAGAGGCCTTTGAGATTGGGTTAGTCAACAGAGTTGTTCCTCAGGAAGAATTTTATTCTTTTACGGAGAATCTGGCAAAGGAGATTGCAGCCAATGCTCCAGTGGCTGTTAGCCTATGCATAGATGCTATCAACAGAGGGATGGACATGACTCTAGAAGATGGCCTTTTACTAGAAGCATCCCTTTTTGCTAAAGCCTG
>Ga0209102_1000033_pt1 | contig 89275 bp, 88 predicted proteins | sample ConPoolayeHmetaG_FD_185483 | JGI IMG/M metagenome (GOLD analysis project Ga0209102, IMG submission 185483) | Hot spring microbial mat communities from California, USA to study Microbial Dark Matter (Phase II) - Cone Pool mat layer H metaG... ... | reverse complement strand
GCGCTTTTAGACGAGAAGAGTAGGGAGACGCTTCGCGGAATATTCAGCAGGGATTTTAAGGATCCGGTTGACATAGTGGTTTTCACGGATAAGGGTGACTGCAGATACTGTAGGGAGACTCTTCAGATCGCGCAGGAGGTTTCAAGCATAAACCCTGATATTGTCGTTAAACACTATCCTTCTGAAAACAGTTCCGCGGAGGTTGAGAAGTATAGTGTCAGGCTTTTCCCAGCCACCATCATAAGGTCCCCCGAGAAGGATTACGGGATAAGGTTTTTCGGAATACCCTCTGGATACGAGTTTGAAACGTACGTTAAGGATATTCTGATGGTTAGCAATAAGAAGACCATGCTAAGGGATTCTACTAGGGAGTTTGCCAAAGCGGTTTCCGAGCCTCTTAACATAAAGGTTTTCGTAACGCCGACATGCCCCTATTGTCCTGCAATGGTTTTCTACACTCACCAGCTGGCTTTCGAAAGCGATATGATAACTGGGGAGATGATTGAGACAACAGAGTTCCCGCAGCTCGCGGAGAAGTATAGTGTTACTGGTGTTCCTAAGCTTGTTGTAAACGATTCTCACGAGATGGTTGGAATGAGGTCGGAGAAACAGCTTGTGGATTTTCTCAAGCACGTTTTAAACCATTAGTGTTCCAAATCGGTTTATGCGGGGCGTAGACGTGAAACTATCAGTGCACGTTACATTTAAATAATGTTGACTCAGGTGGATGAACCATGTTCGAGTCCACGTATTACGAAATAAAGTATCGGCTTGGACAGTCCACTGTGGGTCTGGTGCCACTGGGCTCAGTTAGGAACCAGGGTCCACATCTTCCAGCGGGCTCAGCATCAATCCTGGCAAACTACTACTCTTCGAAAATAGCAGGGTCGCTCCACCCTTACGTCTTCTACATAGACATGGCTCCATACGGGGTGGGAAGCGGCCTAATATCTTTGAAACCAGAGGTTTTTAAACACCTCGTAGTGAACTTGGTGGAAGAGCTTTCTAAACTGGGCCTCAAGAAGATTGTTCTTCTAAACGCGGACGCGTCGAACGAGCCCGTTCTCAAGGAGCTCTTGGCTAAACATCCTGTTAAGAACGTTGAGCTGCTTCAGTTGAACATATGGGAGCAATATCCTGATGTGCAAGCGCTTGAGGGTGAGCCTAAGGCCGGCTCAGGCGGCGCCTACCTTACTTCTCAGCTTCTCTACATAGACAGAAGCCTGGTGAAGGAGGACCGGATTAAGTACGCCGGCCCCTCTATGGGCGTTGAGGGGGATGCTTCGAAAGCCAGTCCTGAGGCGGGTGAGGCAATAGTTTCACAAACCGTCAGAACACTCATCGAGAAAGTAGAGGAGTTCATGAGGAAGTAGCGGAATCACTTAAGCGTGACGCTTCTCACTCCACGTATCCTCCTCATTTTCTCAATAACCTCGCCGGGGATCCTGCCGTTGACAACGATCTGGAGCTTGGGCTCTGGGACAAGCTCAGGGTCGTCAGCGATCACCTGCCTTATGCTTATCCCGAGCTCAGCTATTATCGTGCTCACACCGGCAACTATCCCCGGCTTATTCGGGTCCGCGTAGATCTCGATGACGTCGAAGCCAAGGAAGGGGGCGGCATCCACAAGATTTGGGCCGGCGGGCTTAATCGCTCTGAAAATGTTGCTGAGCTTCTCATCCTTCATAATGAGTTCAACAGTGTTCCTGACTATCCTCCTGTCAGCATTAGCTGCTTTAGCAATCTTCGCATCCGGTACGTTTATCGGCCCACAGTATATCCTGCCGTCGTCAGCTATCCTGAGACCGTTTTCAACAAGTAGTCTCGCAACCTTCACTTTAGCAGGATGCCGTTTAACCTTCTCATACACCTTGCTCCACATTCCGTCCTTCCCTGTGCGAAGCATGTATTTAAAAATTGGTTAACGCGAACAAGTCCCGCACGGTCCCCGCTTCTGAAACACGTTGTATAAATGAGTTCAAGAATGCATTTGCTCAAAATAGTATATATACCCCTGTCTTAAAGGGCCTAGGCGATTCAAAGATGAAGCCACCAGTGGTGAACCTGAACCCTGAGGAAATGCCTAGAGAATGGTATAACATTCTGCCAGACCTTCCGCGCCCACTCGATCCTCCTATTAACCCTGCTACTAATCAACCTATTAAACCTCAAGATTTAGAAGTGATTTTCCCTAAGGCGCTTATCAGACAGGAGGTTTCAGGGGAGAGGTATATACCAATACCTGAGGAGGTTATTCAAGCATACTACGCCATTGGAAGACCAACACCTCTGAGAAGGGCCACCCGTTTAGAGAAGTATCTTAACACTCCTGCGAAAATATACTTTAAGTGCGAATACGTTAACGTTGTCGGAAGCCATAAGCCTAACACAGCTATAGCTCAAGCATATTTCAACATGATTGAGGGAACAAAGGGTTTAACAACGGAAACCGGTGCAGGCCAGTGGGGATCAGCCCTAGCATTGGGATGCGCCTTCTTCAAGATGAAGTGCAAGGTCTTCATGACGAGGAGCAGCTACTTGTCTAAGCCATATAGGAAGATACTCATGCAATTATTCGGCGCCGAAGTTTATCCTTCCCCGAGCGACCAAACGGATTTCGGCAGGAAGATGCTTGAGCAGGATCCCAACCATCCCGGCTCCCTTGGGATAGCGATAAGCGAGGCGATAGAGACGGCGGTGAAAACCGGCATGAAATACTCGTTGGGGAGTGTTCTAAACCATGTTCTGCTCCACCAGACCATCGTTGGGGAAGAAACTGTTAAGCAGCTTCAGATGCTTGATGAGAAGCCTGACTACATTATAGGCTGCATAGGGGGAGGCTCAAACTACGCTGGGCTAGCGCTCCCTTTCATGCGTGAAAAGCTCGCCGGCAGGCTTGACGCTGAGTTTATCGCTGTTGAACCCAAGGCCGTTCCCTCAACGACAAAGGGCAAGTATATGTATGACTTTGGAGATACTGCTGAAATGACTCCGATGCTTAAAATGTACACTGTCGGCCACAAGTTCTTCACACCACCGATACATGCAGGCGGCCTTAGATACCATGGGAAGGCTCCGATAATCAGCCTGCTGATCCATGAAGGGTACATGAAGTCTATAGCCTACCATCAGAGAGAGATTTTCGAGGCTGGTAAAATGTTCGCTGAGAACGAAGGGCTTGTTCCTGCTCCTGAGACGAACCACGCGATCAAGGCGGCTATCGATATTGCCCTGGAATGTAAGAAGAACAGTGAGGGTAAAACAATACTTTTCAACATGAGTGGCCACGGGCTTCTCGATCTTCAAGGCTACGCTGACCATCTAGAGGGTAGGCTTGTCGACTATGAGCCGTCGCGGATCCTAGTTTAACCAGGAGTCTCCTCCAACCTTCTTATTCCTCAGATCTAGAACCCTTTAGAAGGCACCGGGCTTGATGATGCTTTGAAAACGGGTTGGGAGGCATGGAGCCGGGGGCGGGATTTGAACCCGCATACTGTGGGTGTCGGCAAAGTTTTTTCTGCAGCCCACCGCCTTTCAGCCGTTTTCGAGTGTGAACCGGATTCGACCACCCCGGCCCGCTGGTTTTAATGCTCTCCCAAGTTAAATAAAGTTTTTCCCACGCTTTTTAAACAACTGCTGCTTCAGTGAAAAAGCACTTGATTCCCGAGTTATGTTTAAAAACGGGTTATAGGCAGTATGTGTAGGGCCTATGGCAATATACTGCGAGTGCATGGTTAGGTACGTGGTTCCAGCGCTCAGGATGCTTATATCAAGGCAGCTGCTGGAGAAATACAATCTTAATCAGGTTCAGGTGGCTAAAATGTTAAACGTTACTCAGCCTTCCGTGAGCAACTACATGGGTAGGAGGAAGGGCAGTGCTAAAATAAGGCGTTACCTCGGCAACGCTGTAGTTAACGAGTATGCGGGCAGCATGGCTAAGAAGCTCTTTGAAAAAGGCTTGTCGCTGGAGGAGCTTGAAGAAGATGTTTGCAGTCTTTGTGCGGAGCTTCGTAAAGGCGGCTACTTGACGAGCTGATCCTGATGTGGCCCAATCCTTCCTACTTGTTTCTAGCGGTTTTCTCCGCGGCTTTCGCCATAATAATGGTCCTATACTTGTCGCCTATTGTTGAAACCAGCTCCGTCAGGGATCTTATGTGGCTAACCTTCCTGTTTCTCATGCTTGACGCTGTGCTCTCAATCATCCTGGCTTTCGTCAAGGCTGGGAGTGAAGAGAAAAGGAAAAAGTCTAAATAGTGGCTCAAGACGCTGTTAAAGAGGATTGAGGCTGATTCTGGTGATAATGGTGTTGACGCTCATCGCGCTCTCGCCAGTACTGTTGGTCGACTCCATACTAGCCATGCTTCCCTCAAGCAGTATTCAATACGAGGGTGAAAGCATAAGCCTAACAGGCTTCAACAATAGCCCGTGGGTTTACGCTCTCAGCATGTCTGTCTCAGGATTCGGCACCGAGGCTGTTGCAACCCAGGGTAGGAGTCTCGTAAGTGTTTTTACACGGTTTTTCAATTCTGGTGTTTGGCTCGCGGTATGTCTAGGGATCATTGTTATTATAAGCGTTGCAGCAAGCATCACGTCCCGCTCCATATCCGATGCCGTCAAGGCATCTGTTTTCTCCATCGCCGTAGTGTCGATTCTAGGCGTATATTCCTTGCATAAGGATTTAAAGCCATTCCTATACGGTCTCTCTCTAAGATCCGTCGTGGTGGATGATGCTGTCGCAACTCTCTCACTCATGATCATTACTGGAGCAGTAGTCAACATTACTGCGGTAGCAGTGTTATCAGGGGTTTTAACCCATCTCGTCCTAACCCTCAAGCCTCCTCCTGCCCCAGCTAAGCCCGTTAAGCCCCAGGCTTTAGAAAAGCCTGTTGGAACGGGGGCTGGGGAAACTGTGAGAGGAAGGGTTCCGCCCTTGAGAACCCCGCCTCTCTGTCCAAGCTGCGGCTCTAAACTCGTTTGGAAACCAGAGGAGTCTAAGTATTACTGTGAGAAGTGTCAGATTTACCCCGAGGAAATCTACCTCAGTATTTAACGAGGTTGTTAAACAGCCAGTATATTGCGAGCGCGCTTAAAGCTATGAGAAGTGCTACGCCCAGTTTCCTGCTCCTGCTCAATTCCTCCCGCTTAGATACGTAGTAGGAGTCGACGATCACGTAAGCGTTCAAGTATACGAGTATTGCTACCGCGGCTGCGAACGGAAGCATTTTCGCCAGCGGAGGCAGATCTATGAGAAAACCTCCGGAGCTCTTGGCTTTAATCCTGTTTAGAATAAAAGTTATTCTTGAAGCTCCTCGAGGAATTGTTACTTGCGGCTGAAGAATCACTAGAATACCGTTGGAGAAAGTGTAGTAGTCTGAGGAAACCTGCCTGTAGTACGTGTAGTTGTTCGTTAAAATACCGTAGAGCATTTTCACGGTCTTGTTCGAGTCAAACGTTACTGTAAGGTTCGTCACTGTAGACTCAGGTATTAATTGAACTACTGAAACGCGCCCCGTTAAAACAGGTATTGCGAGGCTGCTATTGGTTAATACGAGTAGGGAAAAACCACTCATTTCCGACCCTCTGACATATGCTTGAATATTCTCCGCAGGGGGGCTCAGCATTACCAAGAAAAGGTCTCCCTCCAGAATGTTTACCCTCGGGAAATCGTATTCCGCCACCTCACCGTTCCCAAGGCCTGAAGCTACTACATAGGCCAGTAGTATCCAGGTTAATAGCGTCAACACGGTTCTCCTCAGCAACCCTCTATGGTGATGCTGGAAAGCTGCATTTATTCTTTCCGTGTTCCTCCAAAGTTTAATGCCTATGTATAAAGCTTTATACCTAGGTGCCATATTGTTTCTAAGGGAATGTTTTCAGGCGAGTTCGAAGAGGACAGGGAGTTCGAGGAGGAATGGTGGTATAAGAAACCTTTTCTAAGACTATTGTTCTCCCCGCTTCTCAACCTGTTCTCGTGGAAATACCGTATGTGGAAGTTTCTCCGCCTCCCCCCGGAGAAGAGGAAGAAAATAGTTGAGAAAAAGGCTAGGAAGATCAGGAAAAACCCGATGTTTCCGAGAGTCGCCAGGGAGGACCTCGTTGGCAGGGATGAGGAGCTTTTCAAGGTTCTTGTCAGCATCCACTACCATGTTTTGAGAGATCCAGAGATAAGGCGGACTTTTAAAGCAGCCCCCCCGCCGAAGCTGTTCGTCGTAAAGGGTTCAAGCGGCTCGGGTAAAACATTCTTCGCGGAGATTGCTCAGAGAGAAGGCTTTGAGAAAGGCTTAGAATATGGTTTGCTAGTGAACCTCGCCAGGCTCAAACCCGAACAGGTTTACTCAATGTGGTACGGCCAGAGTGCGCAGAGGCTCAGCGAGTTCTTCAACAACGTGTTCTACAACCCCAGCATAGTTTTGATAGACGAGTTCCAAGCGTTTGCTAAAAAGTTTAGCTCGACGACGGAAGTTGGGATGGAGGAGACAAGGGTTCAAACAGTCCTCCTCGAGAAGTTCGACGAGCTTCAGAGGAAGGATTACCGAACCGTGGTGCTGGTTTCAACAACCGAGTATGAGTCGCTCATAGATACTCTCCGCAGGAGGGGGGTTGCTGGAACAATAGATCTTGATGAAAACATATCTAGGCAGATGCTGCTTAAAATAGTTGAGAAACAGTGTAAGGTTCACGGTGTGAAGCTCCCCCCGCAAGACATTCTCACAGTGATAGAGGACAGTGTAAGGTCCTTTGAAACGCAGGCCATAACTCCTGCTGACATAGTTAACGCTTTCCAGATGGTTATCAGCAATAAGGCTGCTCCGCTTCAGAAGAGGATTGTCGACAGGCTTCTACACGGGAACCAGCCTGGGAGCCAGGTTAACCCTGGCGAGCTTGTTACGCTCAACGATTTCAGGGAGGCCGCTTCAAAAGTTAAGGCCTACTCCCTAAGCACTAGGACGGAGGCTGCGAAAAAGTCTGTGGTTAAGCTTAGGCCTAAGGAGCGTTACGCGGACGTCGGTGGGCTTAAAGGCGTTAGGGAGGAGATTATAAAGGAAATATCCTTGTCTTTGAACCCTGAGCTTGCAAGCAAGGCTAGGTATATTCCTCCGAAAGGCTTTCTTTTCCACGGCCCGCCGGGAACCGGTAAGACTCTTCTCGCCAGAGCCATAGCCGGGGAGAACAATGTCTGGTTCTACCTTGTCAACGGGCCTTCCATAATACAGGGGATGTACGGGGATCCTGAGAAAACGATAAGGGATATTTTCGAGGATGCTAGGAGAAATTCTCCAGCCATAGTTTTCTTCGACGAGATAGATTCCGTGGCCCCGGGGCGCGGCACTCATGACCCTGTTATAGATAGGGTTACAAGCCAGCTTTTAACAGAGCTTGACGGCTTCATACCTCTCTCAGGCGTGGTGGTGATAGCCAGCACGAACAGGGTTGACGTTCTCGACAGGGCTCTGTTGGAAAGGTTTACACGCGTGTTCGAATTCAACTATCCTAGGAGCGACGAGGAGAGGAGGGAGATCATAAGCATCCATTTGAAGAAGTATCTGGATGTCCTTAGCCCTGAAGCAACCGTGGACAGCGTGCTGGAGATACTTAGGAAGAAGGCTTTAAGCCCCAGGAGGATTGTCGACGTCATAAACGAGGCTAACAGGCTCAGGGTTAAGGAGTTGGATGCTGCGAGGCAGCTTGTTAAAACAGTGGACGAGGGCCGCCCGGTTGAGGAAATAAGGAAGATCTACGCTAATGATCTGGAGAGGCTTTCTAAAATACTTGGATTAGACCAGTCTTCCGAGGGCTTTCTCGACAGCCTCAGGCTCGTCTCGGCTTCTAACTACCCGTTGCGGCCGATTCATTTCCAAGAGGCGTTGGAAACTCTTTCGGAGGAGGAGGCTGTAAGCGAGGCTAGGACGATGATAGATAAGAGTGTGAGGGTGGAGAGCCCTGAGGTTGGCAAGAGTTACGGCCTCGTCGCCATAGGTGCCGCCGGAGAGCAGAGCGGGTTTGTCAGCGTCATCGAGGTTCTCACTAATCCTAGGGGGAAGGGTGTTGTGAAGGTTGTTGGAAGCGAGTATGGTGAAAGCATTCAGGCGAGTGCTGAAGACGCTTTCATATATGTCAACAGTATTTCCGGATGGAGGTTTAAGAATCACGATGTTTTCGTGGAGCTAGTCACGCCGGCTAAGGGCATGGAGAAGCTTCAGCTCCGCCCGGGCCTCTCCTATCCTCCTGTCTCAGGCCCTTCAGCAGGGCTTGCAATAGGTGTGGCGATGATATCTGCTTTCACCGGTATCGAGGTGGATCCCACGGTGATAATGACGGGTGCGATAACAGCCAAGGGCGAGGTCTGGCCGGTTGGAGGGCTGGACCACAGGGGCATGGGTAAGATAGATGCTGCTTTAGCAGACAAGTATGCGAAGAAGCTGCTCGTCCCCGTGTTCAACTACGAGTCGATGAAGAGCCTTAAGATAGTTGAACTCTTAGAGTCTAAAGGCATAGTTGTCGAGCCTGTTTCAAGCCTTTTAGAGGCTGCTGCAAAATCGCTCGTAGGAGTTAACTCGAAAGACGAACTGCTGCTGCGGCTGAACCGGGGAGGCTCACAACGGGCGGCTTTTGGAAAAGCTGAGCGTTTAAAAAGCCTTTATCGATACTAGCTCCACAACATCCTTAATGTTTTCAAGTATTTTCACGAGACTGTTGAAGACTTTAACTAGGCTCGTGGCGTACGCCCTGTAATCCTGCTTCTCCTCAAGGCTTAGAAGCTTCTCCTCAACCTCCGCATGCTTCTCCATTATCTCCCTCAGAACATTGGTGTTGAAAATGCTGAAAAGCTCTATCGCCCTCGAATGCATGTCGCTCAAGGTTTCACCCATATTGCTCAACCCGCCTAGGCTTATCCTCTTAACCCTGCCATGCATCTTTAAAACCTCCCTAGATATTTGGACACACTGGTCCGCAGAATCCTCAATGTATTTCACCAGCATCCTGAGATCCATCAGGTTTAGGAAGTCCATCCCCATCTTAGCCGGAAGCTCTGGATTCCTCAGGGCAGACCTAATCACCCTGACGAGTATGAAATACTGTCTGTCAACCTCCTCATCCCTCTCAATAACTCTTTCAGCAAGCTCCCTATCCATTTTCACTAATGCTTTAACGCAGTCGGCTATCATGCTCGCGGCGAGGGCGCTCTGCCTCCTGACGAGTTTCTCAGGAGTTATCATCTCCGGGTCGAGAAGCACTCTGACCTCTATCTGGTTTGAAGTCTCCTCAGATATCTCTGCCCCAGGAAGCCTCCTGACTATCTTGCGCACCTCTGATATCTCGGCTGTTGAAAACTCTTCCTCGCTTCTAATGATTATCGTGTTGTAGCCTAGCAAATAGCTTCCGAGAAGAACATGCTGCGGCTTCAACTCCCGGTGCGACAAGTCTATTTTAACAGCCTCCTCAACTAGCCTCCCACCCCCCTCGGGTATTATCGTCAGGGAACCATCCTTGTTGCTCACCATGGTTAGGGTCATTCCCGTATCTATCTTGCCCTGCTTAACCCAGGTTTTTGGAAGAGTCACGAGGAATGAGCCTGAGCCTGCTTTCAAGACTCTTCTTTTCCAGACCAATGCTCAGTATGTATGAGAAAGAGAAAATATATACTTTTTGAATTTTTATGTACGATATATAAAGTCAGTACGGTATATTTATACGAGGCTCCTGGAAGCAGGTGGACAGGATGGTTGCGCCGAACAGTGTTCAGACGTCGGCTGCGAAAAGAGTTGTGGCAACAGGCCTCTGCGCTGCGCTCTACACAGTCGTCGGGATAGCTACCTTCCTGGGACTTTTCACCCCTGCCGTAGGCGTGGTAAGGTTCTGGCCCTCAGTATTCGTTCCAGCAATCTTCTCAATGCTTTTCGGCCCTTTAACCGGGGGGATGGGTGCTGCAATAGGCATTTTTCTAAGCGACCTATACACCTTCTACGCTACGGGGCAGACGAACCCTCTTCTAAGCCTTATCGCTGGAGTACCATCTAACTTCCTAGGGTTCTACATACTGGGTAAAATAGGCAGGTCCAAGGTGAATTGGAACGGCTTAAAAACCACCTTACCCCTGATCCTTCTCGGGGTCGCGGCCTTCGGCCCTCTCCTATACTTTGAATACATGGTTTCAACAGGAATGGTTGACACGGGTATGGGATGGGTTTCAACCGTGCTGCTATTACTCGGGGTAGTCGTGTTCACGCTCGGCTTCGCCGCGGGCAGGGTTAGGAAAGAATATTTAAACTACTATGTGGGCGGGACACTGGGCCTCCTTACGGGGGCTGCTTGGATAGGTTTAGGCATATGGTTTTACAGCCAGCTGTTCGGCCTGCCGATTACTGGGGTTAAGGCAGACCTTGCTCTGGCTTTTTACTTCTTCCTATGGGTCTTCGGAACGGAAATCCCATTCATACTCGTAGTTCCTCCGATACTTGATTTGCTCTACAGGGCTTATCCTTTCCTTAAGCCTTCTGGATGAACACTGGGATGCGTCCGTAAAAGGTTAAAACTGTCCCCATGCTCCTAGTTTAGGTTGAAGATCGCTGTCGGAATAGACATCGGAGGCTCGACGACGAAAGCCGTGGCTTTGAAAGGCAAGGAGATTCTCGGAGTGAGTGAAATGCCGTCTTCAGACCCTCTCGCCACATCGATAGGGCTTCTTGGGAAGCTTATAGTCATGATGGGGTGCTCCCTTAAGGATGTTGACGTGTTAGCAATAGCTGGCGGCAGGAGCAGCCAGCTTCCCGACAGTATTCTCGGCCTGAGAGTTGTTAAGGTTAACGAGATTGTTGCCGCGGGGACGGGCGGGGTAGTCTTAACCGGGTTGAGTGAAGCCCTGGTTGTAAGCATGGGCACCGGTACAGCGCTCATAGAGGTGAGGGAAAACGGGAGGAGGATAAGGCATATCGGCGGGACCGGCGTGGGCGGAGGCACCCTCCTGGGGCTGGCGAGGAAAATGCTCGGCATCTCAAGCATAAGCATCCTGGTGGAGATGGCTGAGAAAGGGGACTCTAGAAGGGTCGACCTGACTGTGGGCGACATAGTTGGCGACGGGATAGGTATACTCTCTCCTGAGATGACTGCTTCCAACCTCGGCAGGGTTGGGGACACTTCAAGCCCTGAGGATCTTGCCGCCGGAATAACCAACCTAGTTGGGGAGGTGGTGGCATCAGTCGCGTTCCTCGCTGCCTCGAAGCTCCAGCTTGAGGACAGGGTTATTCTGGTTGGGAGGGTTGCGAAGCTGCCGCCTGTCCTGAAGAGTATTCAGAGGGCTCTTTCAAGCTTCGGAGTCAAACCCATAGTGCCTAAGCTGCCTGAGTATGCTGTAGCCGTGGGAGCAGGATACAGGGTTTCGGCCGAGGGTGATCCCAATGCCAGTCTTATCCGGTAGAAGAATGGTTGAAATGGGTGTTGTAGAGGGTTTGAGGAGCGTTGAGGAGCAGGTTCAGCCAGCCGGAGTCGACTTAACGCTTGAGAGAATAGAGGTCCTCGTCGAGGAGGGTGAGATAAGCGTTGAGCCAAGGTTCTCCAAGGGTCTCAACATACTTCCGAACAAGGGTTTCTACGAGCTGCCGCAGGGAGGCTACAGGGTGACCTACCATGAGATAGTCAATATTCCGGCGGGATACTTGGGCCTTCTCCTCCCGAGGTCGAGCCTGCTTAGGAATGGTGCAACCATATACACCGCTGTCTGGGACCCGGGGTACAGGGGTAGAGGGATGGGCCTGATGGTTGTGTTCAACAGGCAGGGAATCAGGATCGCGGAGGAAGCAAGGGTTGCTCAGCTGATACTGTTAAGCATGGAGGGCTCCTCCGAGCTCTACAGGGGGAGATTCATGTTTGAGAACATGAGTGTGTCCGAGAGGCCTGGAGTATACTAGAATCAGGCTGTAAACGTAATAAGTTTTTATACTGGTGTTTTGTAAAGCTATGGGATCTTGGCTTGACTAAGAAGGTTGTCGTGATCAAGGGTGACGGAACTGGTCCGGAGCTGACTGAGGCGGCTATGAAAGTTATGAACGCAATAGGGGCGACGGAACGCTTAGAGTTCCTAGTTAGAGACGCTGGGTCGGAATGGTGGCAGCAGCACGGAGGGGCAACATATTTCCCGGATGAAACATGGGAGGCCCTGAGGGAGAGCGACGCCTGCTACAAGGCGCCGGTGACAACGCTGCCGGACCCGCATACTCCTAAGAGTGTTGCAGTCACCATAAGGCAGGCATTCAACCTTTACGCCAACGTTAGGCCGATTAAAACCTTCAGGGGGCGGGAAGGCCCTCTAGGCCCGGTTGACATGCTTTTCGTTAGGGAGGGTACTGAAGGGCTTTACGTGGGCATAGAGTTCATGGTTTCAGAAGACGTGGGGATAGCTTTGAGGAAAATATCTAGAACAGCCTCGGAGAAGGTTGCGAGGTTCGCCTTCGAACAGGCTAGGCTGAGAGGATGGAGGAAAGTGATAGTCATCAACAAGGCTAATATTCTGAAGCTGACGGATGGAGGAGTATTCGTCCCAACCGTCATGAGGGTTAGCGGAGGATACCCGGGTATAGATGTTGAAAGCTATTTCGTCGACAATTTTGCGCAACAGCTAGTTAAGAATCCGCAGAGGTTCAACCAGAACGTTATTGTGGGCACAAACCTCTTCATGGACATTCTCACGGAGGAGGCTTCAGCCCTAATAGGCAACATCGGGCTGGTCTACTCGGCGAACTTCGGAGACAATTACGCGATGTTCGAGCCAGCGCATGGGAGTGCGCCAAAGTATAAGGGATTGAACAAGGTTAACCCGACTGCGATGATCCTTGCGGGAGCATGGATGCTCGACTACCTTGGAGAGAAGGATCTTTCCAAAGCGGTTTTCGCAGCAACCGAGGAGGTTATAGCTGAAAACAGGGTTGTCACGTACGATCTCGGCGGATCAGCCTCAACCCAGCAGATGGCTGAGGAAATAGCTAGAAAGGCTGTGGAAAAGAGAGATTGGAAAGGATGAAGCTAGAGAGGCTTTTAGAAAACTCGTCGAATCAGGATGAAGGTGTGACGTGGGGCTATATGACATGATTCTTAATAAGATTGAAAACTTTTAAAACACTACGATGGCTTACTTAATTTTCAATTTCCGTTTCTCGCTTCATACCTTAAGAAGGCTTTTCTGCGAACTATTGTCCAGTATGAGTAGAAAACGATCCGCATGGAGGATAGTGCTAGAACAATTAGGAAGATGGAAGGAAAGTTCCCCACTGCTTTCAATTCCGAGAGTCTTCTTAAGCTCGCTGAAACCCATCGGACATTTGGCGAGAAGCTTTAAAATCTTTATGCGGGTTCGAAAACCTCGTTTGAATTCATAGTTGCCATGGTTACTTAGCTTAATAACGTATTTATTTCTTGCTTCCTCGACTAGTGGTCAAGGAGCATGACGATGATTTTCAAGCCAGTTTTAAGGCATGTCTAAGCTTTAAGGCTTTTCCTGTATGCAGCAAGTCCTCCTGCCTTCATCATGTTCATTATGAATTCCGGATAGGGTGAGAATTTCAACTCAACACCAGTAGTTTCGTTCCTAACAACACCTTTCTCAAAGTCTATAAGAGCTATATCCCCCTGTTTGAAATTTTTATTAACGTCTTTAACTTCTATGACGGGAAGCCCAACATTTATCGCGTTTCTGAAGAATATTCTTGCAAACGAGCATGCAACTATTGCTGAGACCCCTGCTTCCTTAATCACCCTGGGAGCGTGTTCTCTGCTTGACCCCATTCCAAAGTTTCTTCCAGCAATTACAATGTCTCCCCTGGATATTTTTGAAGCCAGCGTTGGATCAAGGTCTTCGAAAACATGTTTCGCAAGCTCCTTGAAGTCTCCTGTCTTAAACTTGTACTTCGCAGGTATTATTACATCTGTATTGATATGGTCTCCCAGAATCCAGACTCTTCCCCTTATGATCATCCTTCATCAGCCTCCTATAAACTTCCTCGGGTCTGTTATAACTCCTTCAGCCGCCGAGGCTGCCGCCGTAGCGGGGCTCGCCAAGTATATGCTTGACTCAGGGTTCCCCATCCTTCCTCTGAAATTCCTGTTGGAGGTTGAGACCGCTACCTCTCCTGACCCAAGTATTCCGAAATGGACTCCTAAGCAGGGGCCACAGGTGCTATGGGTTACTGTACACCCTGCTGAGACAAGCTTATCTACAATCCCGTTTCTAAGCAGGTTTAGGAAGACCCTTCTAGAAGCAGGTATGGCTATGCATCTCACACCTTTCTTAACACCTTTCTTTGAAAGTATTCTCGCCGCTATCTCGAAATCTTCCTCCCTGCCGTTGGTACAGGAACCTATGAAAACCTGGTTGACCTCAAGCCCTTCAAGCTCCTTAACCGGCTTAACGTTGTCAACATTATGAGGTGCCGCCACCATGGGTTCAAGCTCGTCAAGCCTGTAGCTGAGGCTCATCGTATACCCGGCATCCTCGTCAGGCTTAAAAACAGTTTCATCCTTCAGGCTGCTAGTATCAACATGCTTCATAGTCACATCATCCAACGGGAAGACGCCGTTCTTAGCTCCCATCTCGACAACCATGTTGCAGACCGTCATTCTGCTCGCTATTGAAAGCGTTTTAACTCCTTCGCCCTGGAACTCGACGCTCATATAGGTGGCTCCGTCCGCCCCAACATCACCTATTATCCTTAGAATAAGATCCTTCGACATTACTCCTTCCTTAAGCCCCCCGCTTAGGGAGACCCTCATAGCCTCCGGCACTTTAAACCATAGTTTTCCCGAAGTCATCACCTCGGCAAAGTCTGTTGAGCCTATTCCCGTTGCGAACAGGCTGAAGGCTCCGAGAGTAACCGTGTGAGAGTCTGCTCCCACTATCATCATGCCGGGTTTAAGGTTTTCATTCTCCGGGATAACTTGGTGACATATGCCCTCTCCAACCTCGTACACTTTAATCCCGTTCTCTCCCGCGAACTTTCTAAGCTTAATCTGGAGATTAGATGCCCCTTCATTCGGGCTGGGGGAAGCATGGTCTACGACGAATCTTATCCTGGAGGGGTCATAAACCCTTCTTGAGCCGAGCTCGTGGAAAGCATCTATCGCCAGAGGTCCGGTTCCGTCGTGAGCATACGCTAGGTCTATGTTTACGACTACTATTTCTCCTGGTTTAACGGTTCTGCCGAGTCTGCTTCTAAACATCTTCTGAACTATTGTCTCGCCCAATTCCCAGCCTCACTCCAACATGTTTTATATAAAATTTTGCCTGATTAAACCTCAACTATCTCAGCTCTATGGCTGGAGGAATCGTAGAGAGCGACCGTGGGTTTTCCAGTTAAGTATCCGCATGCCTCGCCAGGATTAACCCAGAGTGTTCCACCGATTTCCCTTACACTGGGCTCGTGAGTGTGCCCGGAGACTATTAGGTCAAACATGTTTTTAACGGCGATTTCTTCAACGAGCTTAAGGTCCTCGCCGTGGAGGACAAGAACCTTTCTACCGTCAAGCTCCAGTATTGCAGCAGGCCAGTAGAACTGGGCGCCTATCTCGGAGAAGACTCTTTGAAGATTACTCCTATCCCCATCATTATTCCCGTATACGAGTATGAGCCGTGACCTGCACTCTTTAAACCTTCTAGCGGTGAACGGACTTATAACATCCCCCGCGTGGAGCACAGTGCTCACCTTCTTATCGTTGAAGAAAGCCACTGCTCTCTCAATCATCGTCAAGTGATCATGCGTATCGCTTATCAAACCGATCAGCATAAGAGAAAACCAGACGAACGCTTGATTTAACTTTTTTCATATAAAACTAGTGCGCTAGAGAACTATTCATAATTTAAGAGCTATATTTCTTCCATGATTTCAGCCATTCTCAGACTCTCCGGATTATAGAGAGGATGAGCTAGGCAGAAGCTTACGCCCATGAGGAGCCTCTGCCTTCCATTTCGGGGGATTGCTGCCTTCAAGTACTCAAGCTTCCTTCTATACTTTTTAAAGGGTATGGGGGCTGGACACTCATAGAGATACTTACTTGAAGCCTTTGCAGTAATGTCGGTGATTCTGATTTCAAGCATCATTTTATCTTCTTACCTGTTATCAGGGTTTCTGTTCTCAAAACTCCCTTGGCTCTTCTAAAGCTGTTAACAACATTGTCCAGTTCCTTTAGGCTCGAGACTTCGTCGACTCTAACCATGTAGTCGAAGGATGAGCCCCATATTTCAATTATCTCCGTAACCCCCTTGTCTCTCGAGAGCAACTCTCTGCAGAAATCCTCGAAATCCTTGTCCCCCATGCTCTCAACATCTATGAGTATCTGGGCTGAGAGCTTCTCCGGAAGAGTTATCTTAGCCACACCAGTCTTGTTTAAAACCTCGGCTATGATTATGTTCTCCATAGCGGAGGCCCCCCTGCCGTGAAGAATATATGCAGACTTAACTCTGTCCCTAATCTCTTCGAAAACCTCTTCGCTAAGTCGGTCGGTTTCAATCCCTTTTTTCTTAAGGGCTGCCTTAACACCCTCGCTGCCGACCATCGGTCCCAATGCGAAGTCGCTCTCCCTGCCAACTATGCTCGCGTCGAAAGGCTGGTATGTCAAGGGGTCTCTGAAAGCAGCCTTCTGATGCGTTCCAGCAGTATGTGTGAACACGTTTCTCCCGGAAACAGGGCTGTTCGAAGGTATGCCTATTCCTGAAACCTTTCCAATGTATTCCGCTAGCTTAAGGAGACCAGCTAAGTCATACTCGTATCCAAACTTGACTTTCATCCACGTTGCTAGAACAAGGGTATCGGGGATTCCCGCCCTCTCCCCGAGACAGTTCATGGAGCCGTGGAGTATCTTGGCGCCGCTCATCCACGCCTCTATAGTGTTTGCGAGAGCCATGCCCATGTCGTTGTGAAAATGCGCCTCTATTAGGCTGGAGTGGTTTTTCTCCTTTATAAGCCTGCTCATCTCGCCATATATCCTTCTAACATCCGTGGGCGAGGCTCCTCCTGAAGTATCGGGTAGACTAATAGAGTCGGCACCTGCTTCAACAGCCTTCTCAACAACCTGTTTCAGGAAGCCGGGGTCTGCTCTGAAAGCGTCTTCAGCAGTATACCTTACCTTGAAACCTTTGCTCTTCGCATACCTAATAGCCTTAGGAACCTGTAAGAGGACAAACCCTCTCTTGTCAACTATCTTTTCAAACTTTGCTTCCAGATGCCTGTCGGCAGGGGAAAGGTATAGGGCTACCCAGTCAACGTCGTCTGGAACAGTGTCCACGTCTGACTCCAAAGCCCTGCAGTGGGCTGCTTTAAGAGCCTTTGTTTCAACCCGGCTTAACTCCTCGACTATCCTCCTCTCTCCCTCTCCAGTGTATGGGGACCCTATTTCAATAAGCTCTATACCAGACTTGTCCAGCCCCCTCATTATCATGAGCCTCTCGTCGAGCGTGAAGTATACTCCCGGAGTCTGAAGGCCTTCCCTCAACGTGGTGTCCAGAAGCATCGGCCTCTCCAAGTTCTGCATATGGGGCTTAGGGTTGCAGCCGGGTTTTAAAAAGGTTGCCAGCCTAGTAGGTAGTTACTCTAGACGTCTCGTCCAAGGTCTTAACCAGTCCAGCTATTCTCTCAACCAGCATGCTGGACCCTTCTAGCCATTTGAAAACTCTGATTAAAACAGTGGCTTCAAAGGGTTGGAGGAGTATTAAGCATAGAAACCTGTTGCCGTAGGAAACCAGGTACTCGTACCCGTGCATTCTCACGTGGAAACCGTTTCTCCTAAGCAGGTATGCAAGCCTAAGCCTGGTTTCCGGAAAGATGAACAGCGACCTGTTTGCCTCAGGGTTCACGCTTCTCACCCTCCTAGGAATGGCTTTATTTTCTCCACTGTCATGCATGCTCTGCAGACTTCTCGTGCTGAAGGGTTTCCGCAAACCTTGCAGCGCCCCAGGCTGCGGGACGAGTATTCCCTCTTTAAAAGTGGAAGCATCTTGAGGAAATTGTTTACGAGGCCATGCTTAACCCCGGGAACGGTTGAGTCAAGCCTGTTCAGGAAATCCCTTATCTCAAGCCTGTAGTTCTCAACATGGTAGGGGCATTCCACGAAGTCTACTTCAACACCGGTTAGGATCGCGTAAATAGTGTCCTCCTTCTCCGTGCAGAAGTAGAACGGCTTAACCCTCTGGACGAAACCCTCGTCTTCAACAATGCCCGTCTTAGGGCCGAGCCTAGCTAGGAGCGACGGGTTACCCCTGAGATAGTTCATGAGGATTGTCTGAGCCTCGTCATCCAGATTGTGGCCAGTAGCAACCTTAGAGAAGCCGAGTCTCCTCGCATGAGTGTTTATCAGGCTCCTCCTGAGGACTCCGCAAATATAGCACGGCTTTATTTTAAGCCTGTTCTCCCTGGATATTTTAACAGCCTCGTCTAGTGTGAAGCCATACTGCTCCTTGAACGAGTATGTATGCAGAGGTATATTGTTCTCCCCGCAGAATTCAACCAGTCCTTTGAGCTTCACATCCCTGTAGCCGCTTATACCCTCGTCGACGGCTATTGCCGCAATGTTTTCATGCTTATTCCTCATAAGCCTCCAGAGGAAGCTTAACAGGGCTGTGCTGTCCTTGCCTCCCGAACAGGCTACTAGGACTCTTTCCCCGTATTCGATTAAGCCATGCTTCTTAATTGTCCGCATTACTTTCGTCTCAAAATACTTTTTAAAATGCTTGCTGCAGAGTCCTCTCCCGCTTAAAGAAATATAGACAGCCCTTTTCTCACAATCTTCGCAGACCATGCTTCAACCACCTGAGACAACGCTTAGGAGCTTAACCTCGTCCCCTTCTCTCAGAAGCTCCTTCTCAGTGACTATGACCCCGTTCCTAACCGGGACCACTTCAGAAGCGCTTATCCTCAGTATCTTAAGGAGGTCTTCAATCCTGCTGTCCTCCTCTAAGTCTATGATCCTGGTTTCGCGAAGCCTCTGTATGAACACTCTCACCCTCATTCAGTTTACGCCGGCTACGTTGTTGGCTTAAAGGCTGAATTTAAACATAAACCTTTTAAAACCAACGCTAAAAAACCCCTGCTTGCCCCGAAAACGTTTTCAACATACTTGTGGGGCTGGAGTTAAAACAGGGATTGGCTGTCCCCCGGGGGAAACGCTTTTCACACTATAGTTCGAGCCTCATCAATGGATACTCCGGGTCATCCCTGTGAATCTTAAACCCGTTTTTCAGGTAAAACTCCACCGGCCCAGACGGGTTGTTAGGATTATTCTTCCTAGCGAAGGTTTCAACAGCCTTGACCCCTCTCTTTCTCAAGTCTTCAATTATGCTCTGCAAAAGCTGTTTTCCGAGCCCACGCCCCCTGTATTCCTTCTGAGCGATGAAAAGGCATGAGATCAACACCGCGTCCCCACTGGGCGGTCCAGACGAATATTCGGCTGAAAGCGGAAGCATTCTTGGGGGAGCATACTGCGCGTAGCCTACGGGCTTCCCGTCTACATAAACCATCTTTCCACAGTCGCCAAACGCTTTTCTCACTCTTCTCAGCCAGTCGAGCTTCCTAGCCAGCATGTCTTCCCTGCTTCCCCTAGAAGGGTCTAAACACTCTTCCGGAAGCTCCCAGTATAGACAGTACTTGCAGCTGAAAGGATGCTTCCCCCATTCTGGGGCTTCAACAAGGTTCTCATCCGTGAGGCTGACAATCTCGACGCGCATTTACAGCTCAATACATGTTTACCATGCTTTTATTCCTTCCTGTTCCTCGTAAGTGCTCTATTAAGGCAAAGTTTAGTGAAAAACGTTATTAACCCGCCTGTCTGTACATATAGTGCTGGTTGCTGACAAGGGTTCTTAAGACGGATAAGCATCGTCCCTCTGAGAGGGTGCTTCAGGAGGCGGCGGCGGTCCTAAAGGCAGGGGGGCTCGTAGCCTTCCCAACCGAGACCGTGTATGGCCTTGGGGCTGACGCTTTTAACGAGGAGGCTGTCCTGAAAATATTTGCTGCCAAGAAAAGACCCCCGGACAATCCTGTTATAGTTCATATCTCCAGCATGGAGATGCTTGACGAGGTTTCAACCAGCGTCCCTCAGAAGGTTGAGAAACTGGTTAGGGAGCTCTGGCCCGGCCCGTTGACCATAGTTGTTCCAAGGTTTCGGAAGGTTCCTCCCGCCGTGTCGGCGGGTCTGGAAACGGTTGCTGTAAGAATGCCTGCTCACAACGTTGCCCTAGGGTTGATCAGCCGCCTAGGCTCCCCGATTGCTGCCCCAAGCGCTAATCTTTCAGGCAGGCCCAGCCCAACTAACGCTAGGGACGTGTACGAGGATTTGAACGGCTCAATAGACGTGATTATTGATGCTGGTGAAACATTCATAGGGGTTGAGTCGACGGTTATCCAAGTTTCTGAGAATAAGTCTGTCATACTTAGGCCTGGCCCAATTCCTCTCGAAATACTTAGGAAGTACTTGGGTGAGGTCAAGGTTCATCCGTCAATACTTTCAGGCGGCTTCGAAGGGGTTCCGGCCTCCCCCGGCATGAAGTACAGGCATTACGCTCCTAGGGCGGACATGATCCTCGTGGAGGGGGATGATTACGAGAGGAAGACTACTAGTATAGTTGAGACGGTTGAGGAATACTTGAAATCCGGTTTAAGGGTTGGGTGCCTGGTTTCAGAGGAAACGGCCAGAAGACTGCCTAAACGAGTCATGCTGGAAGTGCTTGCCCCAAGGGCTAGGCTCGACCTTGTGGCGAGAAGGCTCTACTCGGCGCTGAGGCGTCTCGACAGAATGAACCCGGATATAATCGTGGCCGAGGGCTTTCCTGAACAGGGTATCGGCATGGCTATACAGAACAGGCTTAGGAAAGCAGCTGGCTACCGAGTGTTGAAAGCCTAGTCTACGTTACAGGGGAGCCGTCTGAAATCCTGCTGTCAGGACATATGAGTGCCACCCTGTTCTTTCCTTCCACGGCTGCGAGAATCATTACTTCTGAAACCTGACCCATTAAGACTGCTGGCTTAAGATTGGTTACGAAAACGTATTGTTTACCAACGAGTTGTTCAGGGGTGTAAAATGCTCCTAGTCCTGCTACCGACTGTTTCACAACATTCCCTCCGAGATTAACCTGAAGCTTAAGAAGCTTTTCAGAACCCTTAACCTTCTCGGCTGAGACTATTGTTCCAACAACCATCTTAACCTTCTTGAAATCATCCATGCTTATTTCAGAGCTCATCTCGGCATGTTGCTTCAACACGTGTTTATAAGCTTAACTTCAGAATTCCTCTATACTGCTGGAGAGGATTCAGCTTCTCTGCTCAGCCCCGTTTCCCTCTACTTTAAGCTTTTAAAAAAGTATTCCTCGTCCACTAATTCCAGGGCTGTCGGTTCGACCCTGTAAAACCTGCAGGAGAAGATGGTTATTAGAAGCCCGTTGAAAAGGACACGGTATCCTTGAAAAACCGGCTCATGGCTCCTAACCATCATTACAAGATTGTTGTTTCTCAGAAATGTTTCCAGAGCCCTCTTGCCGAAACATTTTACTCCATGCCCCCTCGGGTTGGGCGAGAAGTCCTCGATTTCTTCAGAAGGGTCGTTCCAGAGTGTTTCGAAAACTTTGGGATCCTCAGGCTCAACTCCTCCTTTACCGGATTCCTCAAGCTCCTCGAGTTTCTCAAGCCCCTTGGCTAGTCCCCCGTGTACCAGCATTATTCTGTTGTTAACTATACCCGCCAAAGGCATTTCTGAGAAAACTTTCAAGTAAGCTCGGTAAACCTTCTCGCAATCTTTTCCGAACATTCTGGCGAGAAAATCCAGGAAACCGTATGAAAAATTCATGGAGGGTGTTTCATGGTTGCCCCTCAGCAGGAATATTTCATCCGGGCTGCTGCTCTTCTCCCGCAGGAGAAGGTTTATGACGCTGCCTTGATACGGGCCCCTGTCAACATAGTCTCCAAGGAAAACAGCCTTAGCCCCGATCAGCCTCGCTAGGCGTAGAGCCTTTACACACGACTCGAGGTCTCCATGCAGGTCCCCGATGACTAGGAGTTTTTCACAATTAAGCCTTAAGACCGGAGGCTCCATGCTCAGTTTCCCCCAAGCCTCTTCGCAGAGCCTCACCGTTTCATCCCGGCTTAGGCTTTCGATTCCCCCGGGCTCGTCTTTAAACGCCATTTCCCATAATCCCTACGCTTCTCGCAAGATTAATATGCTTGGCGTTTTTCAAACTTAACGCTTTGAAGAAGGGTGGAGGAAGGATTCGAGAAACAGGCGTGCTGGTTCTGAAAGCGCTTGCTTTAACCCTCGTAACAGGGTTAATCGGGCTCTACGATCCTTCGGAACCATACCACTATGTTAGAAACGGTCTTCCACTCCCCTTCCTTAACCAGGTTATAGACATAAAGGCTGCGAAGTATGTTGATGTTAAGCTCGATCCTTTATTCCTTTTCCTCGATGTCCTTGCCTGGGCTGGCCTTATTCTCCTGTTCAGGTTTTTCACCAGCCTTCTTAAAAGAGTCCCTCCTTCTAGAGTTGAATAAAACGTATGCAACCATGATTATTATCAGGAAGATCGTTAATGTTAATACATAGACTGTTTCCTTGAAAAACATCATTCCTCCGAATAGGGCTGACGCGATCAAGAGTATGCTTATCCATTCTGACTTCTTCCCCGGCAACGAGAATAATGCTTTGAAGGGGTGATTTAAACCTATTTCTCACCATTTGTGGACTCTTTTGTCAAGGATGTATGTGGCTTAAAGCGTTTTGGGGCTTCATTCATTTAAAACCTAGGGCCCACTCGCCTTAGCAGAATAACGAGCATAACTATGCTTACGACTAGAATGGAGAACAGCGTCAGCAGCATCATGCTTTCCTCAAGTCGCTTCGCTTGAGAACTATCATTGGAAAACGGTGTCTCAGAAACCTCTTCCTCCATGCGTATGAAGACACTGCTGCTCGTGATCCTTTCCTCCGTCTCTAAGTATTCCGCCACAAAATCTATGGACGAGTATTTCTCAGATTCAAGCATTGGTTCGCGGGCTGAGGCTGAATACTTTATTGATGACAACGGGTCTCGGCGGTTAGAATAGTATCCGTAGGTTATGTCTACAGGGAGCCAGCCCCATGGTGGAACGTATGCTTCAACCCACCCGTGCCATCCTATTCCTTTTGAAACCAGTGTTAAGTGCCCACTCCATGTTTCACCACTGATACTGTAGATCGGTGAAACCACTCCCCCGGTTTGAAGATAAGAGGGTATTCCGACTGACCTAAGCATGGCTATGAGGAGTGCAGACTGGTCGTCACAGTCTCCCCAGCCTGCTTCCCCCGTGCTCGGCAGCGTCTGGTTAGGATACTGCGGTGGTCTTAACTCCTCCCCCTTGGGATACCTGACTCTGTTCCCTATGAACTCGACCATTTTAGAGATTACCCTGAGGATATTCGTGTCGTTACCCTTAATCTGGGCGGCAAGGTCAGCTATATACTTTAAACATTCATCCTCATATCTCCATGCTCCGCTTGAAACAGTGTAGTTTGCAAGCCAAGCAGGTATGTCGGAGAAGCTTCCTGAGGAGTCGATGGATACTTCAGGCAGGCTTCTAGAGGCTATGTTTATCATCATTATGATCGTCACGGTAATGTTTCCTCCCGGTTCGATTTTCTCGGGAAGAGCCAGTTCTGCGAACAGGTTGCCATCCTCATCCCTAAGGGTTCTTTTCACACTTGGGTCGGATTCAGAAATATAGGTTTGTTGGGTGGAGGTGTTTGGAAAGATGAGGAACAGCCTGTCTTCAAGAGTGGGAGCATAGCTGCTTGAACCATTGTTAAAGATGCTGATTCTGAGCCTATAATATATCTTCCGATTTTCAGAGGCTCTAGCATCGCAGTTTAAAAAGACTGCAATGATTATTGCTATGGTGGCAACTCTGGCTACGCTACTTTTTCTCATGTCCCTCACTCTTAAGCTTCGAGCCTCCTGAACAGCTTGACCAGTATTTATAAAAATCTTCCTCCGCTAAATATTTTAAGGCGTAGCCCGCCGGTTGGAGCATAAATGGGTGTGGCAGTAGTCTTCACGCCAAGCGGGCAGTTAAACTACAATATATGGAATGTTGTCGTGGGCTCATTTATAGAGGAAATGTCTCCAGTCTAAGGGATTCAGGGAAATACGTGGCTGGCTTTAGAATTGTTGAAAGCATGCATGCTATGACCGCGAGGAACATGCGGATGCCCGGAACCCTTATACAGGAGATTTCTGAGAGGCTTCAAAGCCTCCCTAAGTAGGCTTCGTTGTTTACGATGTTAGAAACAAGCCAAGTGCGGCAATAGAGCCTGAGTAAATGGAGCACTATGTTTTTCCAATCGTTTTCAGCAGGCTGCTTCTCCTGTCTTCGAATTTTTTGAAAACTATCTTGGCACCCTCCGAGTAATCCGTAATGTTTATCCAAGGGTATTTCCTCATCTTTTCCTCAACTTTTCTGGCCAGCTCGAAATACTCCCTAACCGGCTCATCCAGAATGACCGGGTTTCTCGCGATGAAATCCTTAACAGCTTCCTCATCAACCCTATTAAGCCCCCTCTTCAAGCATTCAACGACAAGCATGTTTATACTCCCCTCCCTGAGATTGCTGAACAGGTCTTTCATCTCATCGCTCCACATCCAAATGTTGGTGATTGCCCACTGGTACTTTACTATTGCCTCGCAAGCATCAGGCTCCTCATCCAATATGCCGGCCTCGAAAAGCGTTAGTGAAACCACCCTCTCACCTATTCCCGCTGTCTTGCCATGCCAGGTTTCCTTCAAATCGTTGTAAAGAGAAATTATCTTGTCATATTCTCCCTTTCTAAAAAGCTCAGAATACTTCAAATCCCTCAATTCATAGTTGAAAACCTCTTCCCTCCCTCTGAAATATCTGTCGGCAAACCCCTCCCTATGTATCTCTTTCACCCTCTGGTTAACCAGTTTCTCAAGATTGTCAGCTATCCTTATTTTGAACTCGTACTCCTCAGGCTTCACGAAGTCTCTCTCGTCGAAAGCCTCGTCCCTAATGTCGCCAGACTTCAGGGCTATTGCGAAAGTCGTAGCCAACTCGTACATCCTCCTGTCCCTCATGGTTTCCAGCATTGTTGAAAAACCAGATATGCTGCCATTTTTCCTCCAGAGCCCGCATGAAACACTGCTCCTCCAGTTAACTGGCACGCTAATCTTAAGGGCGGTTACAAAATCAGTCTTATGGGAGAGTGCTTTCGCAAGCTGAGCCTCCGCCTCCTTACTATTCATCAAACCCTTCTCCGAGGTATCCTTGTAGAACCCGGTTATCTCCCTGATTATGAAGGAGTCGATCCTGCGGGAAACGGGCATGAGCCAGGCTAGCGTCAGCTTACTCAACGCTTAACGCATTAAAGGAGTATTTTAAAAGGATTTATTAAGGCTGAGACGTGCCGGCAGCGCCCCATAAACCGTTTCCGGGCCTCCTTCACGAATCTCCCTTTAGATTAAAGCTGGCGGCGTAGTAGTGCCTATCTCCCACCGGATAATAAAGACCGGGCTTGCTTGCTGGCTGAGCATACCCCTCGGCGATAATAAGTTTTTTAAAAAGTTCAGCCTCGCCATTCCTGCCTTTATCAGGACATGTGGCCCATGCTGCAAGCTTTATTCCCGTATGCAAGCGCGTATTGGTGGTTCGCTACTCCGCTATAAGCCGTATTCTCTTGAAGCCGACGGTGTCTATAAGACCCTTGTCAGTTATTCTTAGCTCTGGAAGAACTGGGAGAGCCAGTAGGGACATCGTCATGAAAGGATGGGTCATCCTGCAGCCCAGCCGCCTCCATGCTTCCGAAAGCTTTTCAACTTTAGCCGCAACCTCCTGAACAGGCTTATCTGACATTAAACCGGCTATGGGGAGCTCAAGCAGGGCCAGTATGTTTCCATCTTCCACAGCTATCATTCCCCCTCCGACTTCCGCCAGAGTGTTCCCAGCCAGAGCCATGTCAGAGTCGTTCATACCCACTATGAGCATGTTGTGGCTGTCATGGGCTACTGTAGAGGCTACGGCGCCATTCCTGAAGCCGAAGCCTTTGAGGAAGCCTATCCCCATGTTACCAGACGCCCTGTGCCTTTCAACAACCGCGACCTTAGCAATATCCTGATCCGGGTCGGCTTCAAGAAAACCGTTTCTCTGCCTAATGTCTACGAGGATGCTTCTCGTAATAGTCTTGGCCTCGACAACCTGGATGACTCTGACCTTGAAAACCTCCTTGCCGGGGTCAACCCTTATCTTGAAATCGTCTTCATGAAGCTTTCTGCCGAGCCTCACTGTCCTCCTCACCTCCTCAGGATACTGGTATTCAGGTATCTCCGCCACCAGCCTACCGTTCTTCGCGACAACCCTTCCGCTGGCTATCACCGTGTCGACAAGAACCCTGTTCAAATCGCTAAGGACCAGTATGTCTGCAACCATCCCAGGGGCTATGGCGCCTATCTCGGCGTCAACATTGAAGTGTTCAGCAGTATTTAAAGTGGCCATCTGAATACTCGTCACAGGGTCAACGCCCTCTTCAACCGCCCTTCTAACTATGTGGTCGACATGCCCCTCTTTCAACAAGTCGCTTGGCTCCCTGTCGTCACTGACTAAGCAGACTCTCCGCGCGTCAATCTTTCTCTCCGTGACGACTTTTATAACCTCCTTCAAATCCCTCCAGGCCGATGCCTCCCTAACCATCACGTGCATCCCTAGCCTCAGCTTAGCCAGCCCAGCCTCCATCGTGACAGACTCGTGATCCGAGGATATTCCAGCCGCAACGTAGGCATTAAGCTCCTCATTCAGGTTCCCGAAGAAATGTCCTTCAACAATCCTGCCTTTTCTCAAAGCAGCTTTAACCTCCCCAATCATCTTGGGGTCTAACGATAATACTCCAGGATAGTTCATAACCTCGCCGAGCGCCACGGTGTTTCTCCATGAAAATGCTTCCTCAACCTCTTTCAACCCTATTTCAGCACCCCCAGTCTCAAACTCTGGGCTGGTCGCCGGAACACAGCTGGGGATCGAAACGTAGACTTTCAAGGGCAAGCCTAATCCCTCATCATGCATCATCCTAACCCCGTTTATCCCAAGCACGTTTGCAATCTCATGAGGATCTATGAAAACCGTCGTCGTCCCGCGAGGTAGGACGGCTTTCGCGAACTGGGTCACCGTTAGCATCGAGCTCTCCACATGCACGTGCCCGTCTAGGAATCCCGGCGCCAAGTATTTGCCGTGAGCCTCAATAATCTTTGTCTCAGGCCCAACCGTGTGCTCCGCGTTTCCAACAAGCACTATCCTGTCTTCAAGCACGGCAATATCCGTGTTTTCAACAATCTCTCCCGTGAAAACGTTCACTAATGCTCCTCCCTTGATGACGAGGCTCGCCTTACTCCTTCCAAGCGCTGCGGAGACCAGTTTCTCAACGATTTCAGGAGGCCTAACCCCAGGATTCATCAGCATGTTTTTCACACGGGAATTATTAAGGTTTCAAATTTAAAAACAGCCTGCGCACCCGTTAAACAACAGGTGTGGGAGAGTGAGCCTAGAATCTAGGCTTGAGAAAGATATTGTGGAGGCGCTTAGAAGAACCGGTAGACCCATGGGGTTCAGCGAATTATGCTTGCTCACAGGCTTGAACGAGTCTTCAGCTGCAAGCGCAGTTTCATCCCTATCCCAGAAAGGCTTAGTAAGCGTCTCCACCAGAGAGACCAAGTATGCTAGGCTAACGGGAGAGGGAGAAATCCATTCTAGAAACGGGCTTCCCGAGAGGAGGCTCGTGAAGCTAATACTGGAGAACAGAGGGGTTATGCCTCTTGAGGAGGCTCGCAAGGCTTATCCAGACGAGTCCTTCTTCACAATAGCGCTGGGCTGGCTTCGTAAAAAGGGGTGGGGTGCAATAAGGGCTTTGAACGGGGTTCCCCACGTGATTGTTGATAAGGATCCTCCTGAAGGAGTTGACGAAACTATTGTCAGAATGCTCGCGTCAGGCCCCCTAGACGTCAGCCTGCTGAACACTGAGGCTGTTAAAATCCTGTCTAGCCGGGGTATAGTCAGGGTTGAAGAGAGGGTTGAAAGACTAGTCTCTCTGACCGAGGCCGGTAGGCTCGTCGAGCTGAAGGTTGCAGTAACCCAGCTGACACCAGAGCTGCTGAGGACTGGAGAGTGGAGAAACGTTGAGCTTAAACCCTATGATGTAACCGCAGACGTGGAGCCAGTATACCCCGGTAGGCTACACCCTTTGACGGAATTCATCAAAGAAGTTAAGGAAATATTTACAGAAATGGGTTTCACTGAGGCCAAGGGCCCACTGGTCGAATCATGCTTCTGGAACTTCGACGCCCTGTTCACCCCGCAAGACCATCCTGCTAGAGAAATGCAGGACACTTTCTATCTTTCACACCCCTCTTCCACGGAGCTGACTGACAGGCAGCTTGTTGAAAGAGTGAGGAGGACGCATGAGGACGGTTGGGAAACAGGCTCAACCGGATGGGGCGGGAAATGGTCTGAGGAGGCTGCGAAGAAGCTTGTTTTAAGAACCCACACCACCTGCGTATCAGTAAGGTACCTGTATGAACATAGGGATCCTCCAGTTAAGGTTTTCAGCGTCGACAGGGTTTTCAGAAACGAGAGGCTCTCTTTCAAAAGCCTCGCCGAGTTCCACCAAGTAGAGGGAATAATAATGGATAGGAGTGTGACGCTCAGAGACCTAAAGGGCGTTTTAACAGAATTCTATAAGAAACTCGGGTTGGAAAAAGTTCAATTTTGGCCCTCGTACTTCCCATATACTGAGCCGAGTATGAATTCCGTCGTCTATGTTCCTCAGGCTGGAAGGTGGCTTGAATTATGCGGCATGGGTGTTTTCAGGCCTGAAGTCACTAAACCCTTAAGAATAGATTACCCTGTTCTAGCCTGGGGAGGAGGCTTGGAGCGCCTTTTAATGCTTAGACTGGGCGTCACGGATATTCGCGTCCTGTACCAGAACGACTTGGGCTGGTTGAGGAGGGTTAAGCTATGCCCGTGATAGAGGTTTACCCTTAGAAGCAAGCGTTACGTCTCCTGTTATGTGACATTTTGCTTTAGTTTAAAACCAAACCTTAATGTTGGCTTTTATCGTTAGATTTCTTTTAGTTTCTCCGGGATGAAATCTGTGTCTCGCCAAAAATGCTTCTTGGAACTCTTGCGGAATGTATCAATATCTGTCTGGAACACTAGCCTACTCATTTTGCAGAGCACGCGCTAAAAACCTCCCTGGCGATATGGCCGATTAAAGTTCTCCCCGATCTGGAAAGTGGTGACTCTATGTGCTAAAAACAGGGCTGCCGTGCGCACTGGTTCACGTAGTAATTAACGTTTTTATAATTCTTAGAACCCGGGTGGTTATGAGTACTAAAAATCTGATAAACAATGTGATAAAGGATTTTAGAATCTATTATAATTATTAGAGCATAACACGGCATAGTGGCTGGGATCCATGGAAAGCATTGTGCATCTTCCTTTTAGCCATTAAAGCCAGTTCACAGATTCATGGAGGGTTGCTGGGCATGTAGGCGAATGCCCACCGGAGGTAAACGTTATTCACTCGAAGGTAAATAGTGTTTACCTGCTGGTAAACGAAATTTACGGCGAAGCATCGTCATTCCTCCTAGCATTTGCAAATGGCCTTTATTCGCCCATTTTTCCCAGTAAACCTGCAATTAAAATGCTGCCTGCCGTGGGCTTGGAATATCATATATAAATCTTCCGTCAGTAAATTTTTTACCAAAGGTAAGCGGAAATTTTCGCTTACCTAGTATCATAAATATTAGCCTAAGCGCCTTATTGAATGATGAGGAGAAGGGCTTCAAAGAAGGGAGCGGGTAAAACATCCCTTAGGGGTAGGCGGTTAAAGGCGATTCCAAGGTATTCGGGTTATGAGGGCGTGAGAGACTATTCATCCTTAGCCAAGGGCATTTGGCTATTCCTCATTTTAACCCTATTGACAACTCGGCCTACCAACGCATCTCCAACGCCCCTTGCTTACGACAATGGGGGAGCTGAGTCCTTCTGGAGCGATTACTATCCCAACGGCATAGCTATTAGGTTCAGCCCTCCCGCTTTCAGGTGGAGGGTAACCGGCATTCTGGTCTACGGCTTCACGATAGATAAAGGCGAGAAGTCTTTCATGATGGAGATAAGAGATAGCGACCTGAACGTAATTTTCAGAACGTCTTTACCGATTTCCGAATATTTTAAGAATGCTACTCTTCATTGGACCAGAATACCTTTACCCAACGTAACCGTAAGAGACGATTCCTATATTTGCATTTACCCCATGCTCGACTTCAACGGGACCCAACTTTGGATAGGCATTGACAACGATACTGCTCTGGGTAACTGCTTCCTGGTCGACTGCTACAAGCAGGAGGTAAGGAGTTTCAAAGGGGGACATGCGATGATAAGGGTTGAGGGAGAGGAGGCTATCGATTTCATCGAGATAGTTCCAAACTCTATCTTCATAGATGAAGATGCCCTCAAAATCTCCTTCAAAATAATCGCTCTGTGCGATGGCATTGAGGTGAGGGCGACGCTTCAAGCAGGATCCATGGTTGAAGATTGCAAGGTTGTATTTGAGAAGGGACTGTATGAAACGAGGATTGAGTGGCCAACGCTCTCTGGGCTTAAGGAGCCGGCTAAGCTTTCGCTGAGCGTCAAAGCACTAAACTTAACAGCAACGTTGGTCATTAGGCTCAACGAAACCCTATTCTCAAAACACCTTGAGTTGAAGGAGGAGAGCGAGCGGCTTGGGGCCATGGTGAACGACTCTAGCATTGAGTTGGGGGCATTGAGCGATAAGCTGGAGAAAGAAGAGAATGTCTTAGCTCTTCTAAGAGCCTCTCTCAAGGAATGCCAGGGGATGGTATCGGAGAAGGCTGAGGAGAATGAGAGGCTTGCTAGAGAGTTGTACGTCATTAGGTTCTTAGTGTTCTTATTAACTGTCTTAACAGCCTCGCTGCTCATCATACTCCTGAGATGGAGAACCCTAGGTAAGTCGGGGGGCGATAAGAATGCTTAGGAAAGCATCAGCCGCAATTCTGGCAATCCTAATATTAACCTACCACTTCAGCACTGCTCTAACCCTCAGGGCATATGCCGCAGAAGGAACTGATGCTCTAACAGCCCTAAAATTCATAGAGGAGGAATTGGAGAAGGGGGAGGTGCCGAGCAGCTCAATAACCGAAGCATGTTTTATAATACCAGAGGGCTTTCCCGTTGAGCTCGCACAGAGGCTCTGGTTCTTCATAGCTCAATTAGTCTCAACAGGTAGCACGGAGGAGGAGATACGCCGAACCATAAAAAGTGCTAACGATACCTTGAAGCTACCAACTCGGATAGACTATGGGCTCAAGGATTACACGATAATCCCTGAATACGAGAAAATCTATATTCGTAGAATCAATGATGGAAGCGTATCCGTAGAAATCCCCTATAAAGCAATTGGTAAGGATGGGGATGAGAAAGACGTAAGCTCCATAAGGTATGAGAGCAACGGAACCAATGTCTTCCATGTTCTTCAAAGATATCCTAAGAAGAGGACTTATCTGGTTAGGTGCATCGACCCTGATTCATATACTTTCACCTTCATCGATTTAGAGACAGGTAAGATATTTAACAAGACCGCTAGCGTGAAGATAGGGCTTTTCTCAAACCTGAGCCAAGGCTATTTCATTGAGAACTTCGTCGTTGCAGTCCCTGGCCACTTCGAGGAAACACTTGAAGCGGTGAAATCTCAAGTAAGCGAGTTCAGGGTCCTTCTCCCAGCTTACGACCCCATTATAGTTGATACAACTATCTCATCCACTAGAGTTGGAATCGGTGATACAATAACGATAATGGCTCAGATGAGGAATCCTCAGGAGACCAGGGGGAGCTATCAAATCTTACTTGGCGCAAGGTTTTCTGATAGTGACGCGTTTGAGGCATGGGCTCCACCCCCAGGCCCTGCATATCTCGCTCCGCTCTACCTTAGGGCTAAGAAGCCCGGCACCTACACGATTACGATCTATTTTGCTGTCGTCGAGCCGGGCAACTTGGATTTAGTGTTCTCGAACGGAGGAAAGACCATAACCTATACCGTAGAGGTTCTGCCCGAGCCACCGAAGCTTGAGATTAAGCTTTCAAGCCAAGTCGTAGCGAAGTACGCAAACCTTTCGATAATCCTTCTCAATAGGGGAGGACGGAAGGCGAGAGACGTCAAGCTGCTCATAACTGGAGACGTCGATAGAAAGGAGCTGGAAATCGGAACCATAGTAGGACTATGGTCGAAGAATATAGTGACGAAGCTTCTTTCTCCCATCGCTAAGCTTAACATTACGGTAGTCTATTGTGATGAAGAAGGAAAGAGGTACGTGAGCACAGCGTTAACAACGATCTCGACAACCAGCTTCGTTGCTCCGGAGAAATGGAGAACTTATGTTGTAAACGTTGAGGGCTATAATGAAACTAAGAGGGTCTTCGTGCCAGGGTACCAGGGGGCTACGCACGTTAAGCTGTATTTCATGACAACGGATATGGCGCCAGAGTATCTCCAAGACTTCAATGGAGTAGAACTGATCCCTATTTCGCCTGACGGCTTCACGCTAACAATTGAGAATGCTAGCGATATCTCGAAAATGACTAAGACGCTGAACATTAGATATGCGTTGATCGACGCCAAGCCGTGGTTCCTCTGCGAAAGGATGCTTCGAGAAGATGAGGTTAAGAAGCTGTTTGGTATTCCAGAGGATGAGAAGCTTGAGCCGAGTAAGATACCTTCCAACTACGAGGTCAAGTTGCTAAAAGAGGAGGTGCTTAATCAGAGCGAAGTCATAACGGTTAATGATGAATTCTATGAATGGCTAAAGTACAATGGATTGGAGGATTACGATTACAAGTACGAGGACACCGGAGAAACTAAGTGGGACTTGGATAAAGCTGCAACAAAGGTTTTGCACAGAAAAGAGATAGAACTCATTTATCATCCTTTAGCGTATGGTGGAGGAGATTTAGTCCAGGGAGTACTTGTTAGAAACTACGCTACATGCAACGCGGAATATGATATCGAGCTCTTCGCTGGACCCATAAGGGCCCCGCCGGAGAAGCATGCCATTACCGTTCCAGCATTCGGCTCAACCCCACTGTACTTGGTTCAACTTGAGGAAGACGTAGAGCATCCAGTCTTCATCAGCTTGAGGTACGGGGGTAGGGTTGTTGCAACTCTTCAAGTAAGCTTTAGGAAAGGCGAGCCGCCTATGTTCTGGAGGGGCTTCTGGGACGGCTTCGTCTCAAAGGGATGGGGAATAATAGTTACTTGCGGAATAATGATCGTCGTTGGCTTCATTCTTCCGCCGAAGTGGGCGGTAGCAGCATCGACGACAATCCTCGTCACGGGCGTTGCGATGAACATAGCTGAAATCTGGACCGACATTCACAATGCGTTGGCTGCGATGGATTCGTTGAACGGACTCGCGGATGTTTGCGAAGGCAGAAGCAAGGAGTTCAATGAGATAGGCATGGCCCAGCATGCTAACGAGCTGTTCGAGCTTTCTCAAATATTCAGGCTCGAAGCCAGAGATATAAACGATAACCTCCTCTCCAACATGCTCTCAGACCTAGCCCTAGACATCTCGTGGAATGAGATAAGGATAGCCTTTGGATTGAAGGATCCTCCTTCAACGAAAGATAGGGATTATAGGGTTGGATACGCTACTGGAAGGGTTGTCGGAGCAATAGTTAGTTGCGCAGCATATGTCACTACCTTCTACGCGGTAGTCAACAGGATAAAAGCGGAGAGAGCAGGCGGTAAGCCGCTTAACGTCAAAGACGTGCTCAGGATCGTAGGCAGAGGAATTTGGAACTTGATAACCCCAGCAATATTCGACGCCCTGATGCTGAAGCTAAAGCCATCATTCCACAAGGTCGCTGACCTTTTACTTGGGAATAAGTACAGCAGGAGATTCGGAGACATCGTTGGAAGCCTGATAGAGAGAATAAACAATCCTTCAAAGATTGAAGATATCCTTGAAGCAGCTTCGGAAATCTCAAAACACGCTTTAGAAAACGTTCCGAGTGGAGAAAGCTCAGGCAGGATACTGAATGCAATCAGCACGATCATAAAGCATTATTCTCTAGAAGAGTTTCAGGGAAAAGGTGGGATAATCGTAAGGAGTATAGTCTCAATGTGGATTAAGGATGGTGACGAAGCAATAGAATCGTTGAACAACTGGCTTAACAAGAATACGAAAGATCTGGGTAAGATAAAAGCCCTAGATGAAATTCTAGTAATGATAAAAGGAGATGCGAGGAAAGGAGTTGGGATTAAAATAGGGAAAATTATTGATAACTATTTCGACATTAAAGGTGAGTATGATGAAAATGTTGCTGGTATTTTCTTGGCTACTGTTCTCGAGAATCCTGATGTGCTAGATAAACTAGTAGCTAAGATAAGTAGTATAGAATATTATAAAGTATCTTGGGAAAGGCTACGTGAAGTTACGTTGGAAAAGGGAGATGGAGCTATGTTGAGCTTAGGGAAAGAAAATGATGTTGGACCTGGGATATATAAAGCGAAGATCTATTGGGAGTATGGGAGTAAGAAAGGAGTCGTAGAATTCTCATTTAGAAAGGATACGAAGTCGAGTCAATTCTGGATGCCTAAAGATTGTGCTGAAGGAATATTGAATGATATTGGTGTGGACGAAGCTACTATAAAGATAGTGTGCGCCGAAATCGTTACCTACATCCCTGAGATGCATTTTCCGAAAAAGTTCTCTTTAATAACGGAGGTAACGCTTGATATTCTTAACAACAGGATTAAGGCATACGATGAATCTGATAGGATATTAAAGGAAATCCCGGTGGAATCTTGGAACCTTAGAAACTCTGAGAGGGGGGCTGCTCTTGATGTGGTAACAGGAGCTAAGGATATTTATGGCGAACCAATTATTTTCACCTTTTATGAAGACGGAAAAGTGTACGTGCATAAGCCTATAGCGCATCCTATTAGTAGTATCAAAGTATACAAGGGACGATGGATTATCGAGTATCGGATGGGAAATGATATAAACGTGTTTACATGTATTGTCGGAAGAGACATAATTGCTCCTCAGAGATTAGAAATAGCTGACGACGTTAGCAACGTTGAGGGGTATCAATACATAGGTTTGAAAGAGCGTATCTTTCTAAGCGGCTATTATGTTCAGGGGCTTGAGAAGGTAGATAAAAATGTTGTGTTCAAAGAGAGGTTGGTTCTAATAGTGTGCTTTATCGATAAATATGGTGAATATAAGTACGCATATTGCTTTAATCCTCGATTGACGGTCAAAGTGCCCGAGGATGCGACTAAAATAGCTTACGTAGAAGTGTTGAGGTATGCGGATACAGTTAACAACCTTGCGACTTGTCTTAATATGCTTAAGTCCGATCCTGAAAATACTGAGTTGATCGGGCAGGTCGTAGAATTATGGGTAGAGAAAAATAAGGATTTATTCCTCAATAAATTCTGCGAGGAGACGGGAATTCCCAAGGATGCTGTAGATGCGAGAAGGCTTCATAATTGGGCGGGCAATGTGGGTCCAGATTTTCAGATAGAAGCGAAATGGGATATAACCGATAAATATGGGAACCCTTTTAAGAAAGGCGAGGCTACTGCCATCGTCGAGGTTAAGGGCACTGCGATTCATGATCCCACAGTTTTTGACTTGCAGGTTAACAAAGGGAGAAAGAAGCTCACGGATTTCCTTATGGAGTCTGAGACAGCAAGATATGGTGTCCTGTTCGTACTCGACTATGACATATGGTCCTCTTCAGAGGAAGGTTTAAGCATGCCTGAAAGTGTTGGTAATTATAAGAATCCTTACATAGAGATAACAAGGAGAGGATGAATAGAGTGACTAAGGGAACGTTTAGTATCGGATTCCTTAGAAGGTTAGTCGAGTTTCTGTCTGAGGGAAAGGTTAGATTGGAAGATTTTAAGAAGTTTGAAGAGAGGGGTTTTGTTAAATATGAAAAGGAAGGACTGGTGGGTTCGCCGCCACGAGCAATCCTTGAAGCATGGATTGAGGCTAAGAAAGACAGCTCGGGCATGCTGGTCGCTTGGACTCTCTTAGGCTTTTCTTCTTATATCGAAGCCCATCAGGATGGGGCTATAGAGATATATTCACAAGGCATGGTCGATATAAATTTCCATATAAGCTTGGCCATACAACCGCTTTTCGATAGGGAATTAAAGGAAGCCGAAAAAATTGGAGACAAGAAAAAGCATGATGAGCTCGTGCAGAAATGGATAGAGAAGACCCAAGAGATCATAAGGGGCCTGTCTGAGGGCAAGGATTTCGAAGAATGCATAGATATGGAGGATAAACGTTTACGCGAGACTCTAAGCCTGTTGCGGATGATAGCGCTCTACATAAAATACGTCAGGGAGATTGCCGAAAGAATCAGTGGAAAATATGGCTTTGAAGTAAAGCATTATCTAAAGCCACATGAGGATTGGGATTTCTTCTACTCAGCCTTCAATTCCAGTGGCATGAGCGAGGATGAGTTGCTTGAAGAAATTAAGAAAAGAGCGGATGCCGTTAGGGAAGCTCAGCGCCTCGGCGTGCCTGGGGTAAGCAAGCGCTATCTTAACGATTTACGGAAGAACCTGCAGAGCGTCGAGAAGCCCGAGGACTGAAGTAGGATGCGCTTATTTTTAGTTACCTGAGCTATTCCAGTAAACTTAATAATCCGCTGTTCAGATTGCTTAGGAGGGTTAAGCTATGCCCGTGATAGAGGTCTACCCTGAGAGGCTGAGCAGGTTCCTCGGCATTGACGTTGGGCTGAAGCAGCTTGTCGACGACCTGCCGTGGCTTGCAACGGATATTGAGGATGTTGGCGAAGAGTCTGTCAAGATAGAGTATAATCCTAACAGGCCGGACTTCTCTAGCCACGCGGGCATCGCTAGGGCGTACGCGGGGTTTCTTGAAATCGGGCTGGGCTATCCTGAAGCGGTTTCCTCAAGCCCGAGGATGGTTTTCCACTTTGACGGTAGGCTGAGGGGGGTGAGGGGTGTCCTGTGCTCCGCTGCGGTGAGGAACATTAGGCTTGGCGAGGAGGATTTGAAGGAGGTGATTAATGTTCAAGAAGTCCTTCACCAGGGGATTGGTAGGAATAGGCGTAAGGTCTCCATCGGGATACATGACTTGGATAGGATTAAACCCCCCGTCTACTACGTGGCTGCAGACCCAGACGGGGTGTCGTTCAAGCCGCTTGGAATCGATAGGAGGCTGACTCTTAACGAGGTTTTAAGAGAGGTTGACAAGGGCTTAGAGTATGGCCATATTATTAAGGGGTTTGACAAGTATCCTGTGATAGTGGATTCAACTGGTGAGGTTTTATCCTTTCCACCGATAATAAACTCTGAGCTCACCCGCTTAACCCCTGAGACCAGAAACCTCTTCATAGACGTAACCGCCCTAGATGAGTATTACGCTTCAAGAGCCCTGAACATACTTCTATACTTGTTTAAAGACATGGGTGGGAGCATTGAAGCGGTGAAGATAGTCTATGACGACGGCTCTGAGAAAACATATCCTGATTTCAAGCCTAGGGTCATGAGTGTTGAAGCACAGTATATCAATTCCCTCCTCGGGGAAAACCTGAGCAACGCTGAGATCTACAGGAGCTTTTTGAAATGCAGGTTCTCGGTTGTGAACGATGTGGACAGGTTTAGAGTCAGTGTTCCCCCCTACAGGGTAGACATAATGCATAACGTCGACCTTGTTGAGGAGGTTGCTATAGGGTACGGCCTGTGGAGGCTGAGCCCTACTTACCCCGTGGCTTCCACAATAGGCTTGAAGCATCCTGAGACTATTGTTCAGGACAGGGCTAGGCTACTCATGATAGGGCTTGGCTACACTGAGGTCTTCAATTTCCTGATTACCAACGAGGATCAGAGCTACCGCATGGTTAGGAGGCCTGTCGCCGAGAGGGCTAGGCTTGCAAACTCCTCCAGCGTTGAGCTCACAATGCTCAGGGACTCCCTTCTACCAGGGTTGATAAGGAATCTCTCTTCCAATAAGCATGAAAAGTATCCTCAGAGAATTTTCGAAACAGGCCCCGTTATAAGAGTGTCTGGAGACGGGTTTGTAGACACACGGGTTTCGCTTGCAGGTGTTTCCGCCCACTCTTCAGCCTCATTCTCGGAAGCCAAGTCCGTTGTGCTGAGCCTGCTGAGCAACCTATGTGTTGAGCCAGTCTTGTTTGAAAAGGGGGAGGATTCCTTGTTCACGCCGGGCAGGGTTGCGAAAATCGTTTTTAACAATTGCCCGCTAGGGGTTCTGGGCGAGGTTCATCCGGAAGTATTGCAGTTGAACGGTTTAGAGAATCCCGTAGCCGGTTTCGAGGTGGATTTAACTCATCTCGTGAAGAAGTATTCTAAATTCTGAAGCCTGCTTCACCCGCCAGCTTCCTAAACTCCTCCTCAGTCAAATAATACTTCCTGTCAACCTGAAGCAGGCTGTTCCTAACGAGTTCAACCAGCTTCTTGAGCCTCGGGTCTTCCTCGTCAACATCCTGGTTGACGAGCTCCCTGAGCTTCAAAACTATTCCATGCTTCCCAGTTCTCCTTCCAATTATGATCTTCCTCGTCTGCCCAACCAGCTCAGGCGGGAAGACTTCGTAGATCGCCGGGGCAATTCTTATCCCATGAAGGTGAATACCTGACTCATGGGCAAACGCTGAGTCTCCAACTATCGCCTTATTCGTTGGAAGATGGTAGTTTAACGCTGTGGCTATGAAGTTGGCTGTTTCCCTCAGCAGGGATAGATTCCACTTTTCAAGACCATGGTGAATATATAGGTTTAGTATTATTTTCTCCGTCTCAGCGTTGCCAGACCTCTCTCCTATGCCTAGGAATGTTGTGCTGACGTAGAACTTTTCATACAGTCCTGAGGCTGCCCTTATAGCTGCCATAGTGTTTTCAACAGCGTTTCCCAGGTCGTCGTGAGCATGTATCTCTAGGCTCTTCACTCTAGTCTCTTTCTTCAGGCGCCTTATCTTCTCAGGTATCCCGTTTGGAAGAGGATGGTCTTGGAGGGAGCACCCAACGCCTACAGTGTCACATATTCTGTAGACCTCTGCACCAGCCTCTGCGACAGCGTTTACGAACTTCCTCTCGAAATCCCAGTCTGCCCTCGTGCTATCCTCCCCGTGCACGAAAACCTTTAAACCATGGTCTACAGCATACTCTACAGCTTCAACCACTCTCTGCATAAGACTGTGAACACTCTCTCCGGGCCATTTGGCGAAATGATAGTATGACACAGGGTGGCTTATCCCTATCTGACTCAAATCGAGCTTGAGAATCTCGTCTATGTCATGCTTGTCAGCCCTGCTCCATCCTGCGAGTATTCCTCCGAGTCCATTGTCCATCATTATCCTTATCGCATCCCTATCAGTTGGGGTATAAGTCATAACCTCTATTCTTTCAACACCGATCTCGTAGAGCAGTCTACCTATCTCCGCGAGATCCTCTGGGGCGGGTGTTGTCAAGCCAGCCATCTGGAGCCCCTCTCTCAGCGTAGTATCATCTATAGTCACGTCGACGTCGAGCTTTCTGGAGGGGTAGAGCATTTCCTTCAGCCTCCTCCAAGCATCCTGGTCGTGTTTCTGCTTGCTCAGCTGGAGGAGTGTTTCAACAGCCCTCTTTCTTTCCTCCTCATTTTTCGCGAAATCTTTTTCACTAATCATTTAGAGGCGTAGCCTAAGCCTTTACGCTTAAAAACGTTTTCCTAAGGCGGGACGAGAAGATGCTTAATCAATATTGCCCGGAATAACTTTATTAGGCGGGCTGGTGCTTTTCTAACAGATGGTTAGGGTTAAAGTAACTTTCATAGGCAGCGTTGAGGTTGAGGGTGAGCCCGGTGTCAGAGTGGATTTCACGTCGATAGCTCCCTCCGGCGTTTTCGACAAGTCTTCCGAGGATGTTCTGTACGCGCAGGAGATGGTTAGAGGTGTTTTAAGCAGTCTCCAGCAAGCTGGGCTAATGCCGAGGCACGGAAGCCCACGGCTGATCGTCTACCTTACGGAGAGCGAGTACAGGGCTCTCGGGAGTCCTCAGATAAACCAGATATATGACCTAGTGTTCGATAAGGGCATAAGGCTTGAAAAAGTATCCAAGGAATCTGGAGTAGCCCCCTAGGTTTCCAAGGGTTCAGTTTCGGGTTGACTCATGAGGTCAGGTAGTTTTTCAAGTATTGCCATAGCTTCCTTCAGGCTTTCATACTCGTTCTTGCTCTCCTCCATCGCATAGCTCAGAGCTGTAGCTATCTTATTATACCTCTCCTCCGCAATCTCCTGCGCGGAATACCTGATCTCGTTGTTAGCTATGAGCTTCTCAATAACGTCTATCTGCTGCTGAACCTCCTTCATCCGGTTTTCAAGCTTCTCCATGACTGTCTGCTTCTTCGCCTCGATGGACTTAACGTAGTTTTCAAATTCTTTCTGCAGGAAATCTGCTGTTTTGTCGGATATTTTCCCTGTTTCCCTCATTGTTTTCAAAGTTTGTAGTTTTTTACGGTAAATATTTACCGTCTTCACCGCTTCTTCAAAGTCCGACTCCCAACTGAACATACGCCTTTTATTATCCAACTAATCCTATTTAACTTTTTCCAATGGTTGTCAAACATGCTTGACAAACTATCGTGAGGCGTCTTAGCCTTGGTTTTAAACGTAAACAGTTATTAAAAGGCGCCGCATCACCGTCTACAAGCCTGGGGACGAGCAGGGTTGCCAGCGGTATGGCTGCCGTATGGGTCGACGAGCATAAGTATTAGGGTTGACCCTGAGGATTTAGCTTGGGTAGTGTCCAGAGAACTTGTAACCGACTATTCTATGCTGCTTTCAGCTTTGAAGAATAGTTTGAAGGACATGGCTAGGGGCGAGGCTGCTCTACTGGTGGATCCTACGCTCCCCGCCGTTTTAAAGGAGGGCCTCCCAGGGCACTCTAGAGAGTTGTTAAGCTTCGACTTGCTAAGCCCTGTTTCAACCATGGAGAATTCAATAAGGTCAGCCTGCTTGGTGAGCTGTCCACACCCGGACCCTCTAATTGGTTTTAGGGGTTTGGGTGAGAATCTCTTCCCGTTCTACCCTGAGATTTGGAGGAGGTTTACAACAGGTTTTCTGGAAGCAGTTGACTCCGGGGGTAAAATTGATTTAAAACAGTATTTAAACGAGCTTTCCAGCAATGTTGACTTGAAGGTGGTTATGCTTATTCCGCTAGCCAGCGGCCCCAAGGTTCTTTCGTTAAGCCCTGTTGAGGCATACGAGGCTTTAAACACTCTTCCTACGTTCGTAGCGTCGACTCGACCCCCAGTCCAGATTCTCATAGCTTCAGCGGGCGGGAGCCCCTTCGACGAGTCTTTCAGCAGAGCGATGAGCATAATTCCTAACTGCTTGCAGGGTGCAGAATGCGACAGGGTTGTGCTCGCTATTGAAGGGTTGAAAGGCTTAGGATTGTCCCCAGACCTCGTTGCTGAGAATGCTGGGCCGGATTCGCCTCTAATAGTCAAGTATACTGGTTTCTGCAGGAGACTGTTAAACGGTAAGATTGTTCACGTTGTTTCAGCAATACCTGAATCCCTTCTTAGAACTCTCCTGGAGTGCAGGGCTCATGATTCTCTCGTTGACGCCTACAAGGCTTCCAGGCTGTTCCTGGCGAAGGGCTCGAAAACAGGTGTTGTGACCCATGCCTCCTTCACTATTTTGCGATTCGAAAGCCCTGAAAACACGCTTAAAGAGGAAGCATAATGGTTTTAAAGAGGTCACTGGGCTCGGAAGACACGGAAAAATGTTTGCCGCCTTGACTGACGAGGTGGTGATTAAGTATGCGGAGCCAGAGCATCTTCCGAGCGTTATAGAGATAAACAGGCTGGAGCTTCCTGAAAACTACCCGCCCTCCTTCTTCATGGATCTTCTTGAAAGGTTTCCAAACTATTTCCTAGTGGCGATTCTGGCTAAAACCGGGGAGGTCGTCGGGTATGTTATGTGCAGGATAGAAACAGGCTTTCCCTCGGAAGGCGGTTTCACCATAGTTAGGAAGGGACACGTGGTGAGTCTGGCTGTTAAAAAACAGTTTCACGGAAAGGGGATTGGAAAAAACCTTATGGCTTCTGTGCTGAGCGAGATGATTCGCAACTCTATCGACGAGAGCTTCCTTGAGGTAAGGGTTAATAACGAGAAGGCGATTAGGCTTTACAAGGCGCTTGGCTATCGTGTTGTTCGAGAGATACCCAGTTACTATCTGGACGGGACATCCGGGTTGCTCATGGTTAAGAAACTCGTTAAAGCATGACGGCTGAGTCGTAAACGTTAAAAAACATGAATGATGGGTGTGTCGCTTGTTTCCTCTAAGCCTTGGAAACAGTTATCTCTATTGTTGAGATGAACCTTTGCCTGTTGTCCGGTGTCTGGAATGTCTCCGTGCCTATCTGAACGTTTTTCAGAACCATCTGGTTCCCCAGGAACCTTCTCTTAAGGATCTCAACGACGTCGACAGCCTTCGATATTGCTCTCCCTCTCGCCTTCAGCGTAACCTCGTTCTGCTCAGCAGTCAACTGCATTAATGCAGCAACCGCGTACACTAGTGCAGGCTTCTTGCCGACGAGCACTACGTTAGGAGACGGTCCAGTGGTTTGTGCGCACATGGTTTACTCTTACACCTCCTTCTTGCGTAGGGAGGCTTGGGTAGCTGGAATAAAAATCTTTCTGCCCGCCGGTATAAAGCCTTAATAATGCTCCGGCCGGGTTTCCACGTTAAAAGTGCTTAACTAGCCTAAGTAACGACGGTTTAATCCTCTATTTCTAAGTCGTTTAACGCAACGTAAACATAGCTTCCGTCAGGCATTCTTCTCCCAATTATCAGGGGGAGAATCTTTTTCTCAACCTCTTGCACCGCTATTTCGGCAGCGCTCAGCCCACTGCTCTGTTCAACAGGTATTAATGGAGGTGCTCCCAGTGATAGTTCAAGCGCTCTTAAACCTATTATCCTCGCCTTCTCAAACTTCGTCAGCTTCTTTTTAGAAACCTCGATCCTTTTCTCAATACTGTTTTTTAAAGAGGATATGCTCAACGTTTAGCAACTTCCGCAGTAAAAGTCATTTCTACTCTTCCGCCCCGCCTTCCTTCCCCTTCGGAGGCTTCATTTTAGCAGCCGTGATCACATCGTCTACTCTCAGGAGGATGATGGCTGTTTCAAGGGCAGCTAGGTACGCTGTCTTCTTAACCCTGTAGGAGTCAAGTATGCTTGTTTCAAAAGCATTCACGATTTTCCCGCTGAAAGCGTCGAAGCCTGTTGTCTTCTCCCCATTGGCATGCTTAGCCTTAAGCTCAGTTAAAACCGCATCGGGGTCTCCTCCTGAATTCGCTACGATCTGCTTCACATACGAGTCGAAAGCCTTGCTCAAGGCTTCGAGCGCAATGCCTTCTTTTCCTCCTCTAGCCATCTCGGTTAGTTTACGCGAGAGAAAGACTTCAGCAGCCCCGCCGCCAGGCAGCACGTAAGGCTCCTCGACAAGCGCCCTCTGAACAGCGATGCAGTTCTTAATAATCCTCTCCGCCTCGTCAACAATCTTATCGTTCTCTCCCCTCACCAGGATCGTGTGAACCGCCTTATTCGGAACCCTCTCTACGAAAGTCCATTTTTCTCCGCCTATTTTCCGCTCCTCCACTATACCTGCGAAGCCAAGCTTATCCTCAGTCAAGTCTTCTAGGACGCTCACGATTTTAGCCCCGGTGGCTAGTGCAAGCTTCTCCATGTCGGATTTCTTAACCCTCCTCAGGCTCATAATTCCCTTCTTCGCCAAAAGATACTGGGCATAGTCGTCTATGCCCTTCTGGACGAAAACAACGTTAACCCTCAACTCCGACAGCTTGTTAACAATGTCGCTCATCATTTTCTGCTCGGTCTTGAGGAATTCCCTGATCATCCTAGCGTCGCTGAATTTAAGCCTCTCATCCGTCTCCGTCTTCTTAACTTCAACCGGCATGTCTAAAAGAGCTATCCTCGCGTTCTCAACCTTCTTAGGCATGTCGGGATGTACGACCTCCTTGTCCAGTGCAACTCCCTCCACCAGCTGAGTGTCCAGAATCGAACCGCCGCTCTTCTTCTCGGTTTTCAAGAGTTCGTCGAAAACCCTAGTGTTCTCAACACCTTTCTCGGTTATTCTTTTGACTGCTTCAACAGCTATGTCGGCAAGCCTCTCCCTCACAGGCGTGCTGAGCGATAGGGGTATTGTAGACAATACTGTTCTCCTCAAAACATCAGGGTTTCCCGGGTCAATCTTGATAGCTAGCTCGGTCTTTAAAGCATCCACCGCCCTCCTAACCCCCTCGGTGTACGCGTCGATTATTACTGAGGGATGTATCCCCATCTTCATCAGGGAGTCCGCCTCCTTAAACATCAAATGGGTTAAGACTACTAGGCTTGTAACCCCGTCTCCAATCTCCTTGTTCTGAGACTTGGCTGCGTCGACAATAAGCTTTGCAGCAGGATGCTCAACCTCCAGCTCGCTCATTATAGTCGCTCCGTCGCCGGTTATCGTGGTGTCGCCGAACGTATCCACAAGGATTTTCCTGTAGCCCAGGGGGCCTAGAGCCGTCCTAACTGTTTCGAAAATAACTTCTGATGCGAGAAGATTATAAAGCTGAGCCTCCTTTTCAAAGCTCCTCCTGCTTCCCTCCTTCAGAATTATCGAGGGAATAACTTTTACCTGCGAGGAGCTCATTTTACTCACCGCACTCTACCTCGGAAAAACCCATTTTTAAGCCTTTCTAAACCTGAATGGGCTGAAACAAGCCTTTGAGACGGTGTTCTACCAATAGTGGTAGGAAGCCGGCTTACCAGCGCCTCCCCAGGGCTCTTTGAAAAAGAGTGCGTTAGACATGCCTCTAGAATCCTAAAAGCCGCTTGAAAAAGCCTTATACTGGACTATCCTATCCATGACCTCCACGAACTCCCTCTCAATATCATGCTTCCTCTTCTCGTACTCCTCCTTGCTTACCTTACCTGCTTCAAATTTTTTCTGAAGATCCTCATACTCTTTCTCAAGCCTCTCCTTCTCCTTCTCTAAACGTTTCAACCTGTCCTCAGAGTCCGGGGGTCCTATGAGTATGAACAACCCTACCACCCTAAGCCTTATTAACATGTGCAACAGGTTTCTGTTAAACTTTTATGTCGATGGATGAGCTTGAGCTAAAAATAGTTTCGGGTGATGGTGAGGTCTGCAGGTTTAGTGTTAAAAGAGGCTTCTCGCCCCGGGTTTTCTCAGCGCTTGGCAGCTCCCTGCCCAAGATAGGCGTTGTGGGGAAGGGGGATACTTACTTGTACCTAACCATGGGCCTGAGAATCGGGGTTGAGAAGACTATTTCAGAAGCATCCCCAGGGGATGTGGGTTATTCTCCGCGTTTCCAGGGGCTTGTTTTCTTCACGTCCGATTCTCCCGACTGCAGGTTTCTAAACGCTGCTCTCATAGGAAGGCTTTTAACACCTCTTGATCCTTTGAAAAACCTCAGGGAGGGAGACGTGGTTTCCGTTTCCCGTGTTTAAGCAGCCTGCGGAAACGTGTAGACAGGAATGCTGCTGTTACCGGTGACTCTTTTCACTAGGCCTCTTTCCTCTAAGCGTTTCAGAAGCCTTTTGGCCTCCCCCATTTTCAAGCCTGTCTGGCTGAAGACAACGTAGGGTGTTAAAACCTTAACCCCCTTAAGCTTCTCAAGCATCTTGTCATCCTCGCCGCGGAGTATTTCACCCACCTTCTTCTCGCTTTTTAAGCGTTCAGCCTTCTCCTTCTTACTCTCCTCCTTCTGCCTCTTCTCCAGCTGGCTTAAGCGAAGCTTCTTAGACCCGCCCATTTTTAAGACGGTACTTTCCCGCGGTCCCTATAGATAAATTTAACCCCTATTAGTTTAAATACTCTAGGAGACAATAGTTAGCCAAAAAGGGGAGGGGGTTGAAGCCGAGCAGGAAGGCGTTAACCGTGGACGAGGTCATGAGTTACCCTGTGATATCGATAAGCCCGGATGAGTCTGTTCACACAGCTGTTCTCCAAATGGTTTACCACGATATAAGCTCGTTAATAGTTGTAGACAGGGATGGTAAGGATGTTGGAATAGTCACTGAGAGGGATGTTATTGAAAAAGTTGTCGCTAAATCAAAGGACCCCCGGCTTGTGAAGGTTAGGGAAGTAATGTCCAACCCCTTAAAGAAGATTAGCAGTGAAAGCAGCATTGTCGAAGCACTCGACAAGATGAGAAGGAGCAAAATTAAGAAGCTCGGCGTCGAGAGGGGGGGTAAGCTTGTCGGAATAGTTTCGGAGAGGGACTTGGTTTACGCTATCCCTGCGATATACGAGCTGATTGAAAAGACAGCCGTGGAGCGTTCCCGAGGCGTAATAAGGAAAGAGTTCTACGAAGGGTTCTGCGAGGAATGCGGCATGTGGTCTGACACCCTAAGCATCGTCGAAGGGAGGCTTCTGTGCGAAGACTGCACGGCTGACCTTAAGATTGCCTCTGAAGAGTAGAGTTGAGCAGGGATAGGGAGAAAGGATTAAGGTACATGAAGGGCCGTCCCAGGAAGAGGCCACAGTCATACTTTTCTGCCTCGTCGGTGCTGTACTATGCAACCTCCCCTCCGGTTTCAGTAACTAAGACCACTCCAATGTCAAGGCTGCTTGAAACCATGGTTGCGAGAGGCTTTAGAAGAGTTTTCGTGGCGACGGCGAGCGGTCTTCTAGAGGGAGTCGTAACCCCGATGGAGGTTGTTAAACACCTGCTTTGGAGGGCTAGAGAGTCTCCGGGGACGCCTGTTATGAGCCTAATGTCAACGCCTGTTGCTAAAATCATGCGTAAAGACGTGGTCAGCATAAGCCAGTCTGAAAACATGTTGGAATCAATAATGTTGATGAAGAAGAACGATGTTAACAGTCTTGCCGTAGTGGACAAGAGCAACCGGCTCAAGGCTGTTTTAACAGTCCGAGACGTGCTGGAGAAGTTCAACTATTCGCTGGAGAGCGGGCTAGTCGAGGACTACATGTCTAAATCCCCAGTCTGCATTTCCACAGACAGGAGTCTTAGGGAGGGTATTGAAACCATGGTGAGCTCTGGACACAGGCGTTTACCATGCTTAGAGGGTTCTAAGCCAGTAGGCTTATTCTCATCCCGCTCGATAATCAGGTTTCTCGGCGGCAGGGAGTTCTTCAACCATGCGGGGAAGACGCTGGGTGAGCTTATGTCCCTAAGCGTGGCCGACTTCACCGTGAGGGATCTGCCTGTTCTGGATCCACGGGTCAGGATCACAGAGGCTTGGGAGATAGTTAAGAGAAGCAGCTATGGCTCAGCTATTGTTGCTAAATCCGGCTCGCTGGAAGGATTCTTAACGGAAATGGATTTTCTAAAGGCTGTCAGGGTTGGGCCTCAGGTTTCTGGTTGACAGTATGCATGGCTACGTAGCCAGATGGCTTAGGATAATGGGTTATGACACCATTTACCTGAATAGTGTGGAGGATAATGATGCTGTTCAATTAGCAAGTGGCCGTGTACTAGTAACATCCGACGCTGAGCTTGCCAAGACGGCTGAGAAGAAGGGTGTTGAAGTCGTTTTAACCAAGGGTTTAACGGAGGAGGAGGCCTTAAGGCTGCTTGTGGAGAGGTTTAAGCTGTGTTTTAAGGAGGATTCTTTAAGATGCACGGTTTGCAACGGTGAGCTTGAACCCGTAAGTCGTGAAGAGGTGGGCAACACGCCGGATGCTCCTAGAAACGTGGATTTATTCTGGAGGTGTAGAGTATGCGGCAAGTTATACTGGCGGGGTTCTCACTGGAAGAACATTTCACGCCAGATTTTAAAGCTGACTGGAGCAGAACCCTGAAAACTGATAATGCTTAAATACCTGTTCTCGCACGTGTTTAACGGCAGATGAAAACCGCCTCAAAACTCTGAGGAAGGATGAGGATAAGATGGGCGGATTGATGCCACGACTAGGTCTGTGCGCTAAGCCGCTGCCTCACGGTCTAGGATTCTGAAACCGGAGCTGGCCTGCATGGGGACTTATTAACGATTTTTTCACTATTAGAAACAGAGTTGGCAATGCATACGGAAACATGTCTTATAATTCTTCTCGTTATTCTTCTTAATGCTTTAGGCTTGACCGCGTGCGCAAGCCCCTCTTATACCATATCCGGGAATGAGACGCATGTTTCAATGCTTATAACCGCTTTTCTTCCGAATGGGGTTTTGGTTGAACTACGCTTAGATAACAACGTGTCTTCAAAAATTTTCAAACCAGAATCATTCAAAATCGGGGTTGAGGATTTAACTCTGACCGTTGTATACGATGCGAGAGCCTCGGGCTCCCCTTTTTCAGAGATGAGTATGGGGGAGACCAGGGATGTTTTTCGAAACGATTCGGTGAAATACTTGATGTCTCTAATACTGTTTGCAGCAGGCCTAGTGCTTTTGTCATTCAATATTGTCGGCTCGAGGAGAAGCGAGAATGAGCTTTTAAAAAGCATTGGGAACGGAGGCGTTCCTCCGAAAGGATCAAGCTTAAGCGAGGAGGCGCTTCTGCTGCTGGCTTCAAGGAATCCGGAAGCCTATAGAAGGGTCTTGGAAATGGTTTTGAAAGGAGAGTTGAAGGTTGAAAGAAGATGGTGGTTTAAGGAGGTTCTGCTGAAAATAAAGAGGCTTATTTCGCGGTAGCGGGTGGGTGCTGTCTCAATCTCCACCGGAAACCGAACTATTTTATTTTTATACAACCCTCCTAACAAAACCTTTAAAACACTTGATTAAGAAGCAACACAGATGCTAAAGCATGGTATGACAATACTGGCCGTAGCAGCATTACTATTCTTAACGCTCATCATAATGCCGGTCGGGGTGAAGGCTGACCAGTGTTTCACACCTGTTTACAATGCTTCCTTCTCGAATAATTTAAGCATATATCCTTCAGGCTCCTTCACGGACTCAGGGACATATGGTTTCTCACCATACGGCTTCCGGGGATCATGCCTGAGTATAAACGTCTCCTCGGGGGGTCGCGGCTACATATATTCTGTCTTCAACGCTAAGGGTTCTTTCAAAGCAAGCTTCCTCCTGAAGATAAACAATGGCACGAGCTTTAATTTCACCAGGATGATACTCGTGCTTACGGATTCTTCAACTTACGAGGTTAAGCTTGGCTTTGTTGACAATCTGAAGCTGGTGGCTTACAGGGGGGATAGGAGGAATGACGGTGCAACTTTTTCAACTGGAAAATGGTACAACTTGACGATATGGCTGGATGCTTTAACAGACTCTTTAACGATACTGTATAATGGTAGTCAAACCATCTCGATCTCCACGGGTGTTAAACTGTTTCTCGTGAAACAGGTGAACTTCTCGCTCGGGGTTGTTGACCCGGTCCCGGAGAGTGTCAGCGACGTGAAAACGTTTGTCGACGAGTTCTCGATGCTTCTCTCTCCAATAATGTTTACCGACAAGCCTGTCTACACTTCTTCCGGCAGTGTCCAGGTGAAGATAATGGGGGACCAGTTCTTCACGTCTCCAATAGATCTCACCATAATCCGTCCGAACGGCTCTGCTCTAAGAACCGACCGTTTAACCGCGAACGCTACCGGAGGCTTCTCACTCACAATAAGCCTGTCTAACCCTTCCCCGGGAACCTACACGATGCAGGTTAACAGGAGTGGCTGCGTCACTAAGTATCACTTCGGCGTCTGGGATGTTCCCCGAGTATGGGAGCGTAAGTCAATAATCCTGGTTAAGGCTGGTGGGCTGGTGCCCAGCGGGTCAGCGACGCTCTACTTGAGAAACTCGACGCACGTGGTTTTCAGCCAGAGGCTGGAGACGGATTCTAAAGGAGAAGCGGGCAAGCAGATAACAGTTCCCGTGGACATTCAGCTCGGCGTTCTCTCTGCTTCCATAGAGTGCGACGACTCGTTCGACTTTAGAAACATGAAGGTGGTTACTGATGCTTTGCAGGTTACCCTGGTTAAGGCGGTTTTAAACGTCACTATAGAGATGGATGCTACAACCTATGAAAGGGTTAAGCCGATAAACATAACGGTTCGGGTGAAATACAAGGATGGTTCAAGCCTGCCTTGGAACGGTGTTGTTAAGATAAGACTGGTCTACGGAGGGGTTCAGGGGAGAGAAATATTCATGGATTACTCGCATGACGGCTACTGGTTCAAGAGTATTAAGACAGAACCATCCGACCCCTTGGGTAGCTACGTGGTCAAGGCGGAGGCTTCAGACCAGTATGGTAACACTGGCTCCGGAAACAGGACTTTTACCCTCACTGCCGCAAAGCTGAGGATTACTTTAAAGAACCGGCTTAACGAGACTTATGAAAGGTCTGTTAGGCTAAATGTTTCAGTCAGCGTTGCATACCCGGATGGAACGCCCCTGGACTCGGGCAGCGTGGCTCTAGAGCTTTTGAAGGACCAGTATAGGAAGGGCCCGTTTAACTTTAATAAGACAGGCCTGGGTGAATGGAGCATTTCCTGGAAGATCCAGGCGCGCGAGGAAACCGGAGTCTGGACCCTTAAGGTAACCGCGGTAGACGGTGTTGGAAACAGTGGGGATTTCTCGCAGGAAATAAGAATTGTTCCCGCTAGGCTAAGCATACAGCTGTTAACCCAAGTTGGCAACGTTTTTTCCAGAACCGAGAAAATACCTGTTAACGTGGTAATTAAATACCCTTCTAAAGAGATCCTTATGCTTGAGAATGTTTCACGGGAGAAAGGCGCCTTCGTCGACGCCAAGCTTGTTTACAACGGTGTTGAAAGGGCTGTCTCGCAGCTAAGGCCCTCAGCCGGAGGCTGGGTTGGAAACATCAGCGCCCCGAGGGATGCTCCCATAGGGCAGTACGTGTTAAACATCACTGTTAAAGACACGTTTGAAAATTATGGTTTCTACACGGTTCCCGTTGAAATAACCAGGGCTGTTCTAAGCTTTGAAATGGAGAGTTTGAAGGATAGTTATCAAGCAGGGTTTGAAACGGTTTCGATAAGAATAATCGTAAAATACCCGGATGCGTCGAGTCTTGAGGATGGGGAGGTAACTGCAGTAGTCTACTCCGGCGTCTTGACGAGCATCATAGGGTTGAGATACCAGGGTGGTGAGTGGGTTGGAGACTATTATCTTCTAGTTACTAACCCCGTCGGAGAGTATAGGGTGGTGATCAACGCTACCGACCCGTATGGTAACACTGGTGTTAAAGAGGTGTACTTCAGAGTGAGCAATCTCTACCTGATTCTCGTAGTCATAAGCTTCGCCGTTGTTCTAGCTGTTTCAATATCTTTACTCTGGATCAGGAGGCGTAGGCCACAGCCGCCTCCGTCGCCGGAGGAGTATGGCGAGGAGTATGATGTTCTAGCCTAGTAAGGCTTTTCTCTGAGCGTTTAAAGGTAAGAAGTATGCCTAGGAGGAGCAGGAGAGCCAAGCCGACGTATAAAGGGACCACGATACTGTTTAAGGCGGGCAGGGTGCCCGCTACTGTTGACGAGATGTTCTCCAGGGTTTTCTGGAGAAGCCCTCTGCTAGCGTCTGAAGCCAGAGTTTTCTGCGAGGAGCTTGTTTCAAGAGGGTCTTCAGGGATGAATGTTAGCGAGTGGAAAAACTGGGTGGGGAGAAGAAGGATAACGGTTGGCCAGTTCTACAACATGATCCGGGGGCTTGTTGGAGCCGGGATCGTGGAGAAGAGAGAAGGATCATGGCATATAAGCACAGGGTTCCTAAGGGAGCTTGAACAATTCATAATAATCTACACGTCTTTCACCAGTTTCAAGCACAGGTTGGGTTAATGCTTCCTCCTCGCCTTCTCGTTTTCAACAACAATCTTGTCGCCAACTATCTTAACTACAAGCCTACTCTTCTTCCTCAGGGGGAACGCGGAATCGTTGACGATCTTGCTGGGTAAATACAGTATTGTTGCAGAGTATGTTTTTCCACCCAGCTTTTTGTTAAGCACGTAGAGCCTGGTGCTCGCCTTCTTCACCATTTCGGCTTAATTATTGTTTAAGGTAGTTAAAGGTTTATCTCCGTCTTCCTGCAAGCTGACTCGTCTCATTGCAGCTCGTAGATGTGCATGCACACCTGAGCGACAACTCTTTCAACGCGGACCTGGATGCTGTCGTATTGAAAGCTAGGGAAAACGGTTTAGCAGCTATCGTGGACTGTGGACTGGGGCCAGAGGGGGGTTTAAGGTCCCTAAGTATTTCAGAGAGGTTCGGGGGCTACGTTTACTCAACCATAGGTATCGACTACGGTGCACCTTTCTCCGTCAGGCATGAGGAGGTGGTGCAGCTCATCCTGAATAACAGGAGTAGGATAGTCGGGGTTGGCGAAGTGGGTCTAGATTATTATACGGTTAGGGCTCGCGAGGACAGGGCTAGGCTAATCCGGGTTTTCGAGGTTTTCATAGAGCTCGCTAAAAAGCTTGACGTTCCCATCATAATCCACTCGAGAAGCGCTGGCAGAGAAGCCATCAACATACTGGTTGGAAAAAATGCTGAGAAGGTTTTGATGCACGCTTTCGACGGGAAAGCATCTTACGCTATGAAGGGTGTTGAAGCAGGCTTCTTCTTCAGCATCCCCCCTTCAATAGTGAGGTCGCCACAGAAGCAGAAGCTGGCGGCTAGGCTCCCCCTGGAAAACGTTCTGCTGGAGTCGGACTCGCCGGTTCTAGGGGTCGACCCATACGAGAGGAATGAGCCTTCAAACATAGTTTTCAGCCTCAGGGAGATCGCTAGGATTAAAAAAGTCGACCTGGATACTGTTGCTGAAGAGACGACTAGAAACGCTCGCAGGCTATTTGGGTTGAGAATATGATGTTTTTCGCAGGCGTAGATCTAGCCGGGGTGGAGACGAGGCCGAGCGGGTTTGCAGTCTTAGACGGGTTCCTAAACGTTGAAACAATGATCCTGCATACTGATGCTGAGATACTGAGAGAAGTCTCGCGTTTCAATCTTGCGGTGGTTGCTGTGGATGCTCCGCTCTCCCTGCCGAGGGGAAGAGTCAGCCTGGAGGCCAGGAGCAGTATTCACCTGAGGAGCTGTGACAGGGAGCTTTTGAGAAGAGGAATAAGGTTCTTCCCTGTTACGCTGGGCCCGATGCGCATCCTGACGGAGAGAGGAATCAGGCTTAAGAAAACTCTTGATTCCCATGGTTTCAGGGTTATAGAGGTTTATCCCGGCGGGGCCCAGGATGTTCTCGGGATACCGCGTAAATCCCGCGGCGTCGAGAGGCTTCGGAAAGGGCTGGCGGGGCTTAAAATAAAGGGGTTGGAAAGGGTGAAGACTCATCACGAGCTTGACGCTGCTACCGCGGCACTGGTGGCGAAGATGTTTTACGACGGTGACTACGAGGCCTATGGGGATCCCGGCGAGGGCCTTATAATAATGCCCCAGGGTAGAAGCAGGAGTTAGGGGAAGGTTTATCAACACTGTCTTGAGAATAGACTTTTGAAGGAAGCAGAGTGATGCCTGGGGCGTCCTACAGGTTCTATACTGTTAAGAGTTCGCTCGAGGAGGTTGTTAAGATACTTCACCCTATAGTTGGCGAATGGTTTAGAAGCAGGTTCAAAGGGCTGACACCGCCACAGTCATACGGGATAATGCCTATCAGAAGCGGTGAGAACACTTTAATCTCCGCGCCAACCGGCAGCGGGAAGACGCTCGCCTGCTTCCTAACGATACTGGACGATTTGATTAAAATGGGTTTTGAAGGAAGGCTTGAGGACAGGGTTTACTGCGTCTATGTTTCTCCACTCAGATCCTTAAACAATGATGTTAGGAAGAATCTTTCACAGCCCTTAGAGGAGCTCAGGAGGCTTGCCGAGGCTAAAGGGTTATCGCTTCCAGAGGTAAGGATCCATGTTAGGACGGGTGACACTAAAACCTCTGAAAGGGGAAGAATGCTTAAGAAGCCTCCGCACATACTCATAACTACTCCGGAAAGCCTGTCAATAATTCTCGTGGCGCCGAAATTCAGATCATTCCTGAAAGGGGTCAGATGGGTTGTGGTTGACGAGATACATGAGCTCTGCAGCTCTAAGAGAGGTGCCCACCTCTCACTAAGCCTTGAAAGGCTGAGAAGCTTCTCAGGCCAAGATTTCCAGAGGATAGGCCTATCCGCAACCATCCACCCGTTGGAGAAGGTTGCTGCTTATCTTGCTGGGTACGAGGATTCCTCGCCGAGGCCCTGCACCATAGTGGATGTTCATGCCTCAAAGAAGTTTGAGCTTAAAGTCGTATCGCCGCACCGTGATCTAGTCCACACGCCTGCTGAAGAACTCAGCAGAAGAATGTACAGGTTGATAAACGATATTATAAGGCGTAACAGGACTACGCTCATCTTCACCAACACGCGGAGCAGCACTGAGAGGGTTGTGTACCATCTTAAGAAGCTCAGGCCTAAAACCGTCTTGAGCGAGGAGGAGTATGCTGCACACCATTCCTCTCTCTCGCGCGAAGTCAGGCTTGACGTGGAAGACAAGTTGAAGAAGGGAAGGCTTAAGGCTGTTGTCACGAGTACTTCTCTTGAACTAGGGATAGACATCGGCTTCATAGACTGCGTTGTCCAAATAGGCTCGCCAAAGTCCGTTACTAGGGCTATTCAAAGAGTAGGGCGTTCAGGCCATTCTCTGGAGGCTGTTTCGAAAGGCATTTTCATACCGATGGAGAGAGATGATCTCCTGGAAGTCCTCGTAATGTCCAAGGCTGCTGAAACAGGGAGGCTTGACGAAGCATATATTCCTGAAAACCCTTTGGACGTTTTGGCCCAGCATATTGTCGGCATGGCTGTTGAGAGAAAATGGAGGCTTGACGAAGCTTACGATCTCGTTAGGAGATCTTATAACTTCAGAAACCTGGAAAAGGACGATTTCATCAGTGTATTGAGGTATTTAAGCGGGTATTACAGGCAGCTTGAGGGATACAAGGTTTACGGTAAGATCTGGCTCGACGAGGCTGACGGAGTCTTCGGGAGAAGGGGTAATCTCGCCAGGGTGATCTACATGACTAACACGGGAACGATACCAGACATGGCGATGGTAAGGGTTTTCACTAGAGACAACAGGCCTGTTGGAAACATTGAGGAGGAGTTTTTCGAAAGACTATCCCCGGGAGACATCTTTCTGCTAGGGGGCAGGCCATACAGGTGTTTGAAAAGCCGTTTAATGAAGCTTATCGTCGAGCCTGCTGAGGGTGAGAGGCCGACTGTTCCCCAATGGTTCTCCGAGATGCTTCCCCTCTCCTACGACTTGGCAAGCATGATAGACGAGTTCAGGATAAGGGAGCTTCAGACAATACTCTTCGACAGCAAGGAGGACAGGGTTAAGCAGTACATGGAGTATTTCAAGATAGACAGGAAGACGGCTGTCGCCCTCTACGACTATCTCAGGATAACCGCGGAATACTTTAGCAACACAGGTATACTTCCGTACGTCAGGAAGGGCTCTTTGATAGTTGAGAACTATATTGATGAATCGGGTAGGCAGATGGTTGTTTTCCATAGCCTGGTGGGGAGAAGGGTTAACGATGTTCTTTCAAGGGCTTTCGCAGTGGCGGCTTCAAACCTGCTAGGCTCCGTCTCAATACAGATCTCGGTGAGCGACAATGGTTTCCTTCTGATACTCCCGCCAAAATACAGGGTTGACCCTGAGAAGATTGTTAAATCAGTAAACTCTTCAAACCTTCAGGAGCTCGTCGTCTCCTCGATAGAGAAAACGGACATGCTGAAACACAGGTTTAGGCATGTTGCTGTCAGGAGCTTCATGATACTTAGAAACTATAAGGGTCACGAAGTGATGGTTTCTAAACTCCAGTTGAACTCGGAGCACGTTCTCAAAGCTGTGAAAGACTTGAAGGGTTTTCCAGTAATGAGGGAGACTTACAGGGAGATACTTGAGGACGTTATGGATGTTAAGAATGCAATAAGGTTTATATCTGAGCTTGAGAATGGTTTGAGGAGCCCGCTGGTCTGCAAGCCCAGAAGGGTTGCTTCACCCCTATCGCACTCCCTGCTTGTTTCAAGCTTCTCCGACGTTGTGCTGATGGAGGATAAGAGAGCCCTATTGGAGAGGCTTCACAGGGAGGTTCTGGCGACAATACATGCTGCTGACTGATGATGTTGAAATAGTTGAGTTCGAACCAGCTCTCTACGTGAAATCTCTGGATGCTATTGTCGTAGCCGATATTCACCTCGGCATGGAATGGGAGCTCGAGGAGAAAGGTGTGCACATTCCATTCCCGACTTACGCCCCGGTGATTAAGTCTCTCAGAAACATGTTTAACTATAGGTCTGCCAAGAGGCTTATAATCCTAGGGGATATAAAGAACGAGTTTGGAGACATAAATCCCGAAGAGTGGACGCAGGTTCAGGATTTCGTCAACGATGTCCGCAGCCTTGGCGCAGAGCCCCTGCTGGTCAGGGGGAACCATGATAATTTCGTCAGGATTGTCCTAAGGAGGCTAAACGTGGAGTTTCAAGACCCGCCTCTGAGGCTTGGTAAATACTTCCTCATACATGGCGACAGGGAGCACGAGCTGCCGGAAGACGGGAGCACTGTGCTGATGGGCCACGAACACCCCGTCGTCACAATAAGGGACTCGATAGGTGTTAAACACAGGTTCAAAAGCTTCCTATACGGCGAGCATGAGGGAGTAAAGATAATCATACTGCCCTCGATGAACCCGTTGACGATGGGGATGGCTGTGAACGAAGTGGATGCGAACAGCCTCCTCTCCCCGATCCTCAGAAAAGTCGACGTGATGTCTTTCACGCCAATACTTCTCGCTCAGGGAGAAGGGTTGAAGGCCTTTCCAAAGCTCGGCAGCTTGGCCGCGCACTGGTGAGTTTTCAGGACCCAGGTGGGAAAACCAGTATGCCCAGTAGGCTTCCAGCGAAACCGGCGGAGGCGCCCAGTATCGTCTGCCAGCACGTGTGTTCCCCCGTGTTTACGCGCGCCCATGCTAAAACAGGTATTAGGAGCAGCAGTATTAATCCGGTTGGCCAGTAGGCGTAAAGGATTAGGATTACGGTCGCCGTTAAGCCTGCGACATGGATGCTCGCCTTCACCACGAGGGTGAGTAGCAGTAGTATCAGCGATGTTAAAAGGAAGGAGGCTGAGGCAGTCTTCATCAGCCCCATGCCCCATGCTTGGAAGACGAATGCTGAAACCGCGTAGCCAACCAGCCCTGGAATAAAGTGTTTCGGCCTCCTGCTTCTTTCACTCATGAAAACGTCTGATCTCCCGCGCAGCCTAAGGTAGTAGACGCTTACGAAGGGAACAATGCTGTAGAAGAACAATACTGCTAGAGTGTTTAGAACAGGGTTTTTCAAGAAAGCCTCCTCCCTAAGCATGACTAAGAGTCCTCCAAGCCCCCCTACAACGGGGTTGGACAACAGGTAGGAGAGTGCTTTAGCAGTGTTCCGCTTCAAGCCTCTTGGATTGAAGAGTAAGGTTTTAAAAAGGTTCCTGCAAGCATCTGTGGAAATGGTTGAAAAAGCTCTCCCGGGGCTCCCCATAGCTTGGAGAAACATGCTTTTCAGGTGTAGGCTTTGCGGGGAGAAGTGCTGCGGTCTCAACCCTGAGGTTTCTGAAGAAGACGTGGAGAGGATTAGAAGAATCATCCCGTCTTTCAAGCCATACCCTGCTCCAGAGGGCAGGCTGATTCTAATCGGTGAAAACGGTTTCTGCCCGTTCCTAAGAAACGGTCTTTGCACAGTCCACGAGTATAGGCCTGTCTTATGCAGGCTCTACCCTTTCTACCCGGTTAAGAAGAAGATGCTTGAAAGCATTCTAAGTCTCCCGGGAGACGTGGAGGTTGTCAAACACGGCTCGGAGGAATATGTTTTCATCTTCGACGAGCAGTGTCCCGGGATTGGAGAAGGAGACCCGGTTGACTTCAAGAAGCTCTTAGAAACCTTCCTTGGAGCAGAGTCCCCGCCTGACTCTTTTTAAAGGAGAGAAACATTTTTACCGTTCCCCTAATGCTTCAATACTATGGTTATGCTTTTCAGGGAAGTTGCAGAAGCGATGGAGCAAGTTGAGTCGACGACGAAAAGGATTGAGATGACGAGCTTCCTCGTAGACCTGTTTAAGAAGGCTAGCCCTGTTGAGCTTGAGAAGCTTGTCTACCTTCTTCAGGGGAAGGTTAGGCCTGACTACGAGGGCCTAGAATTCGGGATGGCTGACAAGCTTGTCTTAAGGGCTTTAACAGGTTTCTCAGGGGCTGACCAGAAGACTGTTGAGAAACTTTACAGGGATGCTGGAGACCTTGGAAGCGTTGCGGAAACCCTTGCAGGCAGAAAGGTTCAGAAGAAGCTTGTAAGCAGGAGTCCTACCCTTCTAGAGGTCTACGAGAAGCTGTATAGGCTTGCAAAACTGGGTGGGAAGGGCTCGGTTACGCAGAAGATGAGCTTGCTAGTCTCCCTGCTGATAGACATGTCTCCTAAGGAGGCGAAGTACGCTGTCAGAACAATAACGGGGAGGCTTAGGCTCGGCATAGCTGACTACACTATACTAGATGCTTTAGCCCAAGCGTTCACCGGTGACAAGTCTAACAGGCCGGTTATTGAGCGCGCGTACAACATATCCAGCGACCTAGGGGCTGTTGCGAAGGCTGTTGCTGAAAAGGGGCTTGACGGTGTTTCAGAGTTTAGAATCGTGGTTGGCAAGCCTGTTAGACCGATGCTTGCGGAACGCTTGACGAGTGTTCAAGAGGTTATTGAAAAGCTTGGCGGCGAGGTTGCGGCTGAGTATAAGCTTGATGGTGAACGCGTGCAGATACATAAGGATGCTGGCCGCGTCATGCTCTTCTCAAGACGGCTGGAAAACATTACTGGCCACTACCCTGATGCCGTAGAGCTGGCTAGAAGGAACGTGAAGGCTCGTGAGGCTATTCTCGAGGCGGAGTGCGTGGCTATAAACCCTGATACTGGGGAGCTCCTCCCGTTTCAAGAGCTTATGCACAGGCGGAGAAAGTACGGCGTGGAGGAGGCGATGAAAGAGTATCCCGTTGCATTATTCTTCTTCGACATTCTGTATGCTGACGGCTCGGACCATACTCAGAAAACATACTTGGAGCGGAGGGATGCTTTAAAGAACGTTATCGTAGAAGACGAGAGGGTTAGGCTCGTCAAACAGATAATATCGAGCGATCCCAACCAGATAGAGGTCTTCATGGAGGAGGCGATTTCAGAAGGCTGCGAGGGCCTAGTGGTTAAGGATTTGAAAGCTCCCTATAGGGCTGGCGCCAGGGAGTGGAGCTGGATAAAGCTGAAGAGAGAGTACAAGGTTGAGGTCGCGGACACGATTGACCTTGTTATAGTCGGGGCTTTCCACGGCAGGGGGAAGAGGGCGGGCAGGTACGGCGCGTACCTTCTCGCCACCTATGATCCTGAGGAGGACGTGTTTAGAACTTTTGCTAAATGCGGAACCGGTTTCACAGACGAGGACCTAGAGAAGTTCACCGAGCTCGTCGACAGATACAGGATTACGCATAAGCATCCCAGGGTGGATTCTAAGATTGAGGCAGACGTCTGGGTGGAGCCCAGGATAGTCATTGAGATAATCGTCTCGGAAATAACCCTGAGCCCGGTTCACACGTGTGGCCTCGGTATTGTGAGGGAGGGCTCAGGCTTCGCCGGCCGCTTCCCAAAGTATACTGGGAAGCTTAGGGACGATAAGTCTCCGGAGCAGGCGACAACCGTCAAGGAGATCCTGGAAATGTATAGGGGTCAGTTGAAGCGGATTGAGGAGGAGCCTAAGGAGGCCCCGTAGCAGTATTTTACAACGTTTATATGAACAGGTTTGTTGAAAGTTTAAATCCCAGCATCAGGCTGTCTCATCGAAAACCATGAGCGAGGTTCAACTGGTTGTTGCCGAGGCTAGGCCAAGGGACGTGGGTAGGAGAATAGTGAGAATAGGCAGGAGAGAGATGGCTCAGCTTAAGGCTGAGACAGGGGATTTTGTTGAAATACTCGGCAGGAAGTCTGCTTCAGCAGTCGTCTGGCCGGGCTACGCTGAGGACGAGGATCGTAAAATAGTTAGGATGGACGGCCTGATCAGGAAGAGCGCAGGGGTTGCGATAGGGGACTACGTAAAGATCAGGAAGGTGGAGAAGGTTGAGAACGCTAGTGAAGTCGTGTTAGCCCCAATGGGTGCACGAATATCCAGCGTGGACGAGGATTTCCTGGACTACGTTAAGGATAAGCTTATCGACACTCCCCTGACGGAGGGAGATATTGTTGCGGTACCGGTCTTCGGAGGACAGGCTCTCGGCCTCACCGCGGTCAGGGTTAAGCCTAGAGGGTTCGTGAAGGTCACTGCCGATACAAGGGTTCAGATAGTCAGCGAGGAGGCTGCTGAAAAGCTCGCCATCCCAAGGGTTACTTACGAGGATATTGGCGGGTTGCACGAAGAGATTCAGCGAATAAGGGAGATGGTTGAGCTTCCGCTTAGACACCCTGAGCTTTTCCAGAGGCTGGGCATTGAGCCGCCTAAGGGCGTGTTGCTCCACGGCCCCCCCGGCACGGGTAAAACACTCTTGGCTAAGGCGGTTGCAAACGAGTCTGACGCCAACTTCCTTTCCATAAACGGGCCTGAGATTATGAGCAAGTTCTACGGCGAGTCTGAGGAGAGGCTTAGAAGAGTCTTCCAGGAGGCTCAGGAGAAGGCTCCGAGCATAATCTTCATAGACGAGATAGACGCTATAGCGCCGAAGAGGGAGGAGGTTGGCGGCGAGGTTGAGAGAAGAGTCGTAGCCCAGCTTCTAGCGCTCATGGATGGTTTGAAGGCTAGGGGTGACGTTATAGTCATAGGTGCGACGAACGTTCCCAACATGATTGACCCTGCTCTACGCAGGCCGGGCAGGTTTGACAGGGAGATAGAGATAGGAGTGCCCGATAAGCAGGGTAGGCTTGAGATTCTTCAGATACACACTAGGTCGATGCCGCTTGACAAGGATGTTGACTTGAAGAAGCTGGCTGAAATAACGCACGGCTACACTGGCGCAGACCTTGCCGCGCTTTGCAGGGAGGCGGCGATGAAGGCTTTGAGAAGATACTTGCCTGAGATAAAGCTGGATGAGAAGATCCCGCAGTCAGTCTTGGAGAAAATGGTTGTTAAGGCTGAGGACTTCATGAACGCGTTTAAGGAGATAACTCCGACTGCGATGAGAGAAGTATACGTTGAGGTTCCCACAGTCAGGTGGAGCGACGTCGGCGGTCTTGAAGAGATTAAGAGGAGGCTCAGGGAGACTGTTGAGCTCCCGATAAAGACTCCGGAGAAGTTTGAAAAACTAGGCATAACTCCTCCTAAAGCGATACTTCTCTACGGCCCACCTGGATGCGGGAAGACGCTTCTAGCTAGAGCAGTGGCAACGGAGAGCGAGGCCAACTTCATAAGCATCAAGGGCCCGGAGGTCTTCTCGAAATGGGTTGGAGAGTCTGAGAAGGCAATAAGGGAAGTGTTCAGAAAGGCTAGGCTCGCCTCCCCCTCCATAATCTTCCTGGACGAGGTTGACGCGATCGCTCCGAGAAGGGGCATGAGCATGGCTGACAGCGGCGTCACGGAGAGGGTTGTAAGCCAGCTGCTCACGGAGATGGATGGTTTAACTCCTATTGAGAGGATCGTCATAATAGGGGCTACTAACAGGCCTGAGCTCCTCGACCCGGCGATAATGAGGCCGGGAAGGTTTGAAGTAGTGCTTTATGTTCCCCCGCCGGATGAGGCTTCAAGGCTCCAGATACTCAAGATTCACACGAGAAGAATGCCATTGGAGGGCGTTAGTCTGGAGGAGATTGCTAAGAGGACTGAGGGCTACTCCGGGGCTGACTTGGAGGCGCTTTGCAGGGAGGCTGGCCTCAACGCTTTAAGAAGGGATGCTGACAAGGTGACTAGGGATGATTTTGAAAAGGCTCTTCAAACCGTTAAACCCAGTTTGAAAGAGGAAATGCTGGCTAAATACAAAAAGTTCGGCGAGAAGGAGGAGTTTTTTCTCGTCTGAGCTGAAAGAATAGCTTCATCCCTACTTAGCTCTTCCGCGCGCTAGCGTTTTTCTGGTCTGAAAAGGATATTTTTCATTATTCTGTCTTCTTTCTTGATGTTTTACCCATTTCATCTAAACCGAGCGCATGTGTGCTCAAAATCCGGATTATATATCTGCTTCTAGCTTTAGGAGCTCCTCCTAATAGGCTTTCTACATGTTTCTTCCACCGATAAGACGGTGGAACGCACCGGCGTATGCACTACCGACTTGTAACCTTCTCTTTTAACCTCGATTTTATAACTTTAGGAGACTCTCGAAATTCCATTCTCTGTTTTTTCGAATTATGATTTTAAGCTTCTCTTTTTATTACGCAATGTCTTTTTCCTCGAAGAAATGCGTAGCTCTTTGATAGAAACTTTTAAATATTGCTTTAATCAATGCTTCCATTGGAGGTGAAAAACATGTCAGCACCTCAAGAGTTCAAGTGTCCCAACTGCGGAGCTACTTTCAAGACCAAGGATGAGCTGGATAAGCACCTAAAGGGTTGCAAGCCCAAGAAGAAGTAATTCTAAATTATACTTTTTTGTATGAAGGTTTTAATAGGGATTATTTTTTCCCCTCTGCGCGCTACGTGTTTTGCTTAAAAGCTCAGCTAACATTACAATGATGATGCTCGCGCTACACCGGATACCAGTACTGTTCGTCCTTCGACATGGATTACTTAAAGCATGTTGTCCTTTACGGGGAGAAGCAGAGAAGCTTAAGAAAAAAGGATGGAAACTCAACCTGTCTCGAGGTAGTTCGGTTCCGGACGATAATGCACATCGGAGCCTGGTAAGCCGGATTTGAGCAGTCACCACATTTCTAGGCTTAATCCAGGTGTTTCAGCCGGTGATTAACATGGCAAGCGCACTAGGCTCTTGAAGAGCACGTTAACGTGGTTCGCGAAAAGCTTAAATTTAGTATCATCCTAAATTAGGTTGTGCCTAAATCGGGAGCTTCGAAGAGTCTGACTGGTAAGGAGGTTGAGTATCTTAAGACGGTTTTCAAGCTGCTTCCAGGAAGAGATATGGTTGGAAGCCTTGAGGTGGCTGATGCGATGGGTGTTTCATGCGCGACTGCAAGCGAGTATCTTGAAAGGCTTGAGGAAAAAGGTATGCTTAAAAGGTATCGTTGGAGGGGAGTAGTGCTTTCTAAAAAGGGGTTGGAGGAGGTAAACAGGATAATCCGGAATCACAGGATTTTCGAGACCTACGTGTACAGGTTTCTCTCAGTTGGTCTTGAGGATGCTTGCGAATGCGCGAGCATGGTTGAGCAGTATCTTCCGGAGAAGATTGTTGACTCCATGTGTAGCGCTCTGGGGCATCCTAAGACCTGTCCCCATAGGAACCATATTCCTGGAGGCAGGTCCTGTTGCTGAGGGGAACGTGTGGAATCATGCTTCTTGCAACTGTTTTCTCAGTGTTATTAAACGTATCTACTGGCGCTATTGGGGAAAGGAGGGTTAAGATTCTCGTCACGATGGATATTCTAAGGCCCATCGTCTCCTCTTTAACGGGCAGCACGGGGGAAGTCTATTCAATTGTTCCAGGCGATGTTGAGCCCCATGGCTTCACACTCACCCCAAGCGTTGTGAAAAACGCTTCCAACGCTGATCTGATCGTTATAACCGGCCACATGGAGTGGGAGGCTGATCTCGTAAACCGGGTCGCGGAGGAGAAGGGGGTTAGACCCGATTCAATATCCGTAAACCTGCTTGACTTGATAGAGAGCAACGGTATACTGCTCGAGTTGGAGGGTGAGAGAAATATTCACGGCTTCTGGCTGCTACCCGATAATGCTCTGCTCATAGCCAGTGCTTTAAAGGACAGGCTTTCAAAAATTAGGCCAGAGTACTCTGAAGAGTTCTTATCCAACTACATTGTTTTCCGCTCGAGGGTTTCCGGTCTCAAGGCTTTTCTAAACAGGCTTTCAGAGAAGTATGCTTCCTCAGGAAGAAAAGTGGTCATAGGTTTCTACGCTGAGCAGTATGTTGTTGAAGCAATGGGTCTAAGGGTTGGCGCGGTTCTAGTTGGTGAGGAGGGGGTTGTGAAGCCCGAGTCTCTAAGCAGGGTCTACGAGGGATTTAAATCCGGGGAATACGCGTGTATAGTTATTTCTGACACTGCTCTTTTGATGAGCGGTGTCCAAAATGCTCTCCAGCAGATCTCTAGGGAAACCGGTTGCTCCATAGCATATGTTTCTGTTGTTTCAACCAACGGTATTGAGAACTATGATTCAATCATGTATTATAACGCTGGGCAGGTTTACAGCGCGCTCTCATCCGGGCGCGCGCCCGTTTCAAGCGGGTTCAACATTTACCTTCTGACGACGCTTGCAGCACTAGTGGTGATCGCGCTTGAAACAATAATCCTGGTCAGGAGGGGTAAGGCATGAGTGTTCCAGTGATATCTGTTGAAAACGTTTCAGTGAGGCTGGACAGTCGCATAGTGTTGGAGGATGTTAGCTTCAATGTTGAGTCGCCGTCGTTCATAACCGTAGTCGGGCCGAACGGGGCTGGTAAGACCACGCTTTTAAGGCTTCTCCTCGGCATGGTTAGGCCTTTCAAGGGCAGTGTCAAAGTACTCGGGCTGAACCCGTTCACCGAGTACGGTAGGCTCAGGGGGCTAGTGGGCTATGTCCCGCAGAAGGATAAGGTTTCCTACGAGACCCCGTTGAGAGTGAGCGAGGTTGTATTGATGGGGATGGTTTTGAGGAAGAGTTTTCCCAGGGTTATCTCCAAGAATGATGTTGAGTCCGCGAGAAGGGCTTTAACATATGTAGGCATGGAGGAGCACTGGGAGTCTTTTTTCAACGAGCTCAGCGGGGGGCAGCAGAGGAGGGTTCTGATAGCGAGAGCGCTCGCATCCAACCCGTTGCTCCTGCTGCTGGACGAGGTTTTCGCCGGGCTGGATTCCGAGAGCCAGGAGTACCTGATTAACGTTTTCAAAACATTGAGGGAGAGAGGGAGAACCATAGTCATCGTTGAGCATGAGGTCGACCCTATAATGGAGCTTACTGACAGGATTCTTGTTTTGAACAGGGTTGTCTGCGTATACGGGGATCCGAGCGTGGTTTTAAGCGAGGACAAGTTGAAGCCGATCTATCCTTGTTTAAGAACTGTTGAAAGAGAGGGCCGGAGGGTCTTCATCCTGGGTGATAAGCATGCTTGACCCGTTTGTTTTAAGAGCGATCCTCGGGGTTCTTTTCGCCGCTTTCTCAGCACCCGTTTCAGTAATAATGCTTTTAAGAGGAGCTCTCTACGTTACCCCTGAGGTTTCGCACGCCGCGTTAGGCGGTGCAGCCGTAGGCGTTTTAATTCAGGCTTTCCTACCGGGGGTGGTGGACCCGTTTGTATTTGCAATAATATTCTGCGTTGCAACATCCATATTTGTTGCGCGCGTTGGCAAGAGCAGTCAGCAAGCCCTGGGCATGATGCTCAGCGTTTCCCTGGCTGTAAGCGTGATGCTCTACGCTATTATAAGAAGCTACCTGCCAATGGAAAGAAGGATAGTGGTGGATAGTTATCTGGTGAGCGACCCTCTACTTCTGTCGGATATGGATGTGCTCAGCCTAGCGGTTGCGTCGACAGTTGCACTCGTCGCCGCCGCAATATTCTACAGGGAGTTTATCTACATTTGCTTCGACATGGAGACCGCTGAATCATTCGGGCTTAAAACTGGGCTATACGACTCCCTGCTCTTCACCGTTTCCGCGGTAACCGTCGCTGTCGTTGCGAGAACCATGGGTATTCTGCTCTCCGTCACGCTTCTCGTAATCCCGGCGTCAGTCTCAAGGCTGCTGGCGCGCCGCGTAGGAATGATGCTGACAGTGTCCTTCACGGTTGCGGTTCTATCTGGGCTTGGAGGTGTTGCAGTATCTTTGCTCTACGACACTCCGACGAGTGGCGCAATAGCCCTGGTCTCAATAATCCTGTTTTCAGCAAGCTACTTGTTTAAACTGTTTTCGAAACAGTAGAACTAGCAAGCATCACCTTACTATAGGCTTTAATATAAGGTAAGTGTTTTATTCAGCGGGCTTATCCTCCTCCAGATGCTCAGTCAAGACGTTTCGAAGGCTAGGCTTGTCTCTTCAACAGCCCTGTCCACTGCACTAGTCTTCGTGGCGACAGCATCCATCTCGATATACATCCCGGCAACCAGGGGGTACTTTAACCTAGGCGACTCCATGATTTTCCTAACCGCCTTATTGTTCGGCCCCCTTGTAGGGTGTGTCGCAGGCGGATTAGGATCCATGCTGAGCGACCTGTTTCTAGGTTATACTGTGTATGCTCCCGCAACCCTGGTCGTTAAAGGCGTTGAAGGCCTGTTAACCGGCTTCCTCCACGATTTTTTCACGCGGAGGGAGTCTCGTGCTACTCGCCTCCTGATGGTTCTCCTACCGGTTCCCACAGTGGTTCTCGGAATAATACTAGTCATAGTTCTTTTCTCGGGAGAGGCTGAGGTGTCGCTGCTTGCAGTATACTCTGCCACAGTAGCATACCAGCCTATTCTCTTCTCAATCCTTATTGTTCTAGCGGCTTCGCTGATATTTATCTTGAGAGTCTACAGGGAGAACCTGCTGTTAATAGTGCCTTGTTTCATAGGGGGCTTCGAAATGGTTCTAGGATACTTCTTCTACCAGCTTTTCCTATACCAGTTGGGAGCAATATTCGAGGTGCCTGCAAACTTCGCACAAACCTTCCTCGGGACACTTATAGCTGTGCCGCTTTACAACGCGATAGTGAGGAGAATAGGTCAGCCAAGGCTGTTCAGCCGGTAGCTTTCCAAAGCTCGTCTTGAGGAAGCTCGTTTATCCTGATTTCTCTACCGCCGAGCAGCCCGATCCTTTCACTCCTGTTTCTCGTCACCCTCCCTATGACGCGTGCCTTAAACCCCTTTTCACGGAGCTTTCTCAACAGCCTGGGTGTTTTAGACTTGCTCACAGTCGCTAAAAGGGTTCCGGAGCTCACGAGCCTAAGAGGGTCTAGCCCAAGCTTCTCGCATATTATCCTAGTCTCCCCCCTAACCGGTATGGACTCCATGTTTACAACGCACCCTTTACCAGAGGCCTCGCATATTTCGAATATACCGCCGAGCACACCGCCCTCCGTAGGGTCGTGCATTGCTGAAACATATTCCGCGGAGACCAGCGCGGGCTTAACTATGCTCAGGTTTTTAACAAGCCTTCTTGCTCTTCTCAAGACTTGCAGCGGAACCCCCTTCTCCACCAGCTTCCCCCAAAGGTCGGATGCGAGAATGGATGTTCCCTCGACAGCAGCCTCCCCAACCATCACTATGTTTTCACCGGCTTTAGCACCGCTCGACGTGATAAGCCTCCCACGCCTAGTCCATCCTATTGCCGTCCCCACGAAAACAGGGTTCTCCACGATGCTCGCGTACTCTGTGTGGCCCCCCACTATGGTGACTCCGAGGCGCTTGGCTTCAACACCGGCCTGCCTCATTATCCTCCGAATCTCCTCATGGCTTGCTTTAGGAGGGAGGATGAGCACGATGAGAAGAAACTCCGGCTTTACTCCCGTGAGGGCTACGTCGTTTGTTGAAACGTCGACACCTATCCTGCCCAGGTTCTCCCTAGCCCCTGTGACCGGGTCGCTGGAAACAATTATCTTAACCCCGTTAAAGGATATTACGCTGTTGTCGACGCCTATGCCCGGGCCAACAATAACTCTCCTGCTTGGAGCCCCGAGGTTTGAAAAGACGATCTTTTCCAGTATTCTTGGAGGAACCTTGCCGAGTATTCCGCTCAAGGCTGCGACAATGGTTGGGTTGGAGGGTTAAAAACCTTAGGTGCTCTCAAACATCTTTTCAAGATAAGCTTAAAAGCTTAGTGGGTGGAGCAGACGTGATGGGTGAAATAAAGGTTTCAAGCAGCGTGAATTACCACGGTCTTTTAAAGAAGACTGCCGGAGTATTGCTGGCGGTTTTTCTAGTCTGGCTCGGCTTCTCCGCCTGGCTTTTCACGATGAGTGTTTACGACAATATGTACATCGTGAAATCGGGGGTGAGCTATCTTAACATCATGTTTTTAAACGGCCACTTGTTCGCCGCCCTCGGAATCCTGATAGGAATAGCGGCGTTAAACCCCTTCTTCTGGCACTCTGTCTTAAAGCGTAGGCTTAAGACAGCGGCTTTAATACTGTTGCTCAGTGTTCTATTGGCATTCGTATTCTTCTCCTCAGTGGGCCAGCAAATAGGTGTTCAAATACTTCTGCTAACTAATGCGGGAAACCTTTTGCAATCCTATCTCAGGTGGCTTGAAAAAGTATATTTCGAACCACTCTCGTTCTCCGGGGAGGAGCTCTACAGCATGATGCCGGTTTTCGACTTTATCATGCTTATGAAAATCCTCTATGTGTTTTCTGTAGCAATAGTTTTCACAAGCTTGATTGTCACCAAGTTTTCACGCGTAGTCTTGCGTGCTAAAAAGGCCGCGGAGTGGCCTCAGGCCGACTTGATGATGTTCGAGTTAGCTGGGGCCGCTTCCTCCTTCCTCAGGTTCATTGCTTCAGCCGTCTTCATAGGATACTTCCTCTTCTGGTATCCTGCTTTGACCTACGATGTGACGAGCCCAGTATTCAGGATTTCCCTAACCATATCCGTCATCCTGATAATTCTCCAAATCCTCCTGGAAGCAATACCCTTTAAGAAAGCAGCCATGGTTAGGAATATTCTAGTCGTCCTGGCGATAGTCGTGGTTCTGCTAGGGTACGCGTTGCCTCAAGCATACTACAGGACTATCGGAGGATGGGATGCTAACAAGGTTTCCTACGAGTTCAACCCGAGAATTAAGCCGCACATAGAGCTCGTCAAGCTTCTTAACGGTTTAAACGATGTTTCTGAAACAGCCGAATCCACAGGTAGCCTAAGCGACCTTGAGAAGGTTAGGCTGACTAGTCACGACTTCATATCGTCAAGAACCAGCTACGAGCTCTCGAGAAGAGGGATACCGTGGATAACTGGAAGCGAGCCTTCAATGATATTTTTCAAAGACGGCCGCTTGTACTGGGTTGTCTTCACAGCCCCCGTGATGGTGGAGGCGACTGACGTTGAGACCGCTGAATCATTCATATATACTCACAGCGAGGTTATTCTAGTTTTCGACGCTACGACTGGGAGGACAGTCCCATTAAGCCAAGCCCTCGGGATGGTTGATGCCCCGCCGGTTTATTACGGTCTGGGAGGGCTTTTCAGAGAAAGGGAGATCGTGTTCGTCAACACGGGTAAGTGGAGGGAAGCCGGGACGGTGAACTACACCGGTCCGCCGGACTATGTGTTCTCAGGGTGGGTTCGCGCAGCCTACTTCCTTCTTAAAGGGAGGCTTGACATAGCCTCCGGAGGCTACGGGGATACTTTAAACGCCTTGATCACGAGAGATGCTTACAAAAGGGTTTCAGCGATAAAAGCGCCGCTCCTAATACTTGAAGCTGATCCTAGGACGGGTATACCGGCACCCTACCCGGTTGTAGACCCGGAGGGGAATCTTTACCTTGCTTTCTCAACCTTTATTGAGAAACCTGTTTACACTGAGTACGCTGACACAGGGAAGTATGGTGTAGAAAACGGGGGCTGTTTTAGAAGGCTTTTCTCCATCATCCTGGTTAACGTTGCAGACGGCAGTATTCAAGGCTACATGTTTGACGAGTCTTTGAAAAGCGATAACTATGTTGTCAACGCGCTTAAATCCCTCTACCCGTCTTGGGTTAAGCCGATACCGTCCTGGCTTAAGCCGCAGGTGAGATACGTTAAGAACCTTATGTGGAGCATAATAGATATATGTAATACTTACAGGGTTTCAAGCACGGATTACGATTCTTGGTATAGGAGTACGGGTATGCTAGATTACCCGAGGGACCCTAGTGGAGGATTATATTCGCAAAGCGTTTTCGACATAAGGTATGTTTCACTGGGAGACCGATACGTAGCCCTATGCATAGTTGAGAATTACCAGCAGAACCCTGGGGCTTCCGTGAACATTGTCGGCGCGTATGTTTTTACCCCTGACAGTAAGGAGTTTATCCTGTTTCCAAACAGGGTTCCACGGCTTAGTGCGATAATGGACAGCATACTTCACCATCCTACTGTTCAACAAATATTAACGCTGCACCAGACGCGCGGAGTCTCGTGGGTTGAGGGCAACCTGATGGTTCAACTGGTGAATAACACGCCGGTTTTCATTCTCCCGTTCTACTCGATAAGCGCCCAAGTTGCCTACGTCACCATGGTTGTGGTTTATAATCCTCAAACAAGCAAGATGGGCATCTACCAGGTTGGAAACGTGGATAACTGGGTTGAGGTTTCAAGATCAACCTTTGCAGCATATGTTTCAACGGTTTCTGCGAACATTACTGTTAAACCGGATTATCTCCAACAGGCTAGAGAATTCCTCGTTGCGAACGGGCTGTACGTGGCTGAGCCGGTCAGCGTTTCTGCAAACGTTATCTACAGGATTGGATACGTTAAGGCTGAAGATTTTCAGAGCACGGCTAACTCTACGCTGGCCAAACTGGTTGACTTCTGCAGGCAGCATGGCTTGAAAACGGTAAACATCTGGGTTGAGAAAACCGGGGATAAGGAAATGATAAACGTCGGCGTCCTAATCATGACGGTTCAAGGAGTCGAGCTTCATCTCGTTCAGATAGAAACCGGTTAGCTTCTTCCAAGTAGGCTATTCATCAGGACTCTGGTTGCTCTAACCACATTGTCATCCAGATCCAGCCTGCCATACTCGTGAATCTCAAGGATCAGAGGCTTCCCGTAGCCTGACTGTGAGAAAGCATTCATCAACCCGTCCCAGTCTATGCCGCCCATTAAAGGGGGAAGGTGCTGGTCATGATGTCCATCGTTGTCATGGATGTGAGTGGCTACGAGGTGCTCCCTAAGCATTTCAACCATCACGGGAATGCTCAGCTTGTTCACGTTAGCATGCCCAGTGTCAAAGCATACTCCGAGGCTTTCGCTACCAACCTCCTCAACCAATTCCAAAAGGTCTCTAGGCAGAGAGCCGTAGCAGGATTCAAGCCTGTTCTCCACAGCTATCTTAACACCATACTCCGAGGCGTGTTTAGAAGCCTCTTTGAAAAACCGCGCGTTGGCAAGCCTAGTCTTCTCAACAAGCCTATGGAAATCATGTTCCTCCGAAACCCTTATCCTCACGGTGTGTAGCACCAGCACACCCCATTCAAGCTCGCCAACATACTTGATCCAGTTGAAGATTTTTCTAAGCGCCTTCTCCCTCTGGGAGGAGTCTTCTGAAGCAAGCTCTAGATCAATTTCTCCGAAAGGCCCGTGGACTTGAATAATCCTGACGCCAAGACTATCTGCAGCCTCCTTAATACTCTTTAAAGCTTTCAAGTCAACAGCCTCGTCTTTAAAAATCCTGGATAAGTGCTCGTAAGATAGTTCAACAAACCCCACGCCCTTCCCCCTGAGCCTTCCAAGAGCCTTCTCCGCATCAAGTATAGAGTAGATCCACGTGTCGAATCCGTAGTCCATGCCTACAGCACCACGACGTGGTGTTTAAAAAGGATTTGCCCTTGCTAAGACTGTTCTACCTTAATGCTTCAAGCTTTCTCAAAAGCTCCTCAAGGCTTCCATACTTCTCTTTTTCAGGCAAACCTAGAAGGCTAATCTTTATTCCAGCCTTATTCATCGCCTCGCAAAGAGTTTCAGTGAAAACTCCCCTCCCTCTATCAGGCCTGTCGATTCTGAAATGGGTCCATTCAACACCGCAGGACGGGCTTCCCTCTACACCCAGGTATGCCACGATCCTGACGCCTGCACGCTCATATTCCGCAGCAATTTCCACGGCTTGGTAAGCAATATCCCGGCAGATACGTCTGAACTCCGGATTATCGTAGGATTCTCTGGACGCGGGCCCCCTGTCTAAACCCTTATACAGTAGTTCAGGGCAGGGGAGCTGTACTACTCCGGTTTCAAAATCCTCTAGAAGAGCGTTGAGGATTCTCCTAGATGCCTCCACTTTTTCCTCCCGCATTAGTCCCGCTGCCTTACTGTATGGGTTAAGTATACAATGAGAAACCAGCAGGATTCTTCGCATGCCGAATAAGGCTTAAAACCAGCGTTATTAAAGCTTTCATTAGGAATCTCGGCGGGGCTCGTTCTCAGGGTGTTTAACTCTATACGTAATGTTTAAAAATAGGTTGATGCAGACGCAGGCTTAACACGGTGGACTAATGGTGGCTCGAATTGGATGCAACAGGGCTTCCGTCTGCTCCGGAGATAATCGTTTCGGGCTCCGTGTTAGCGAGCCTACTGGCAATCATAGTCTTAGCTCTAAACGTTCTTAAACACCGGTTGAAAAACCCTCAGGCAGCTAGGATAGCTGGATACATAGAGTCAGGCGCCTCAGCATTCCTCCGAACGGAGTACTCCGTCATAATGGTTTTCGACGCTGCAGTCGCTCTGCTTCTCCTAACCCTCCTGGGGGTTAAAACGGCTTTCGCATTCATGCTTGGGGCAGCGTTTTCCCTAGCCTCGGGCTTCGCAGGGATGAAGGTGGCTGTGAAAGCGAACGCCAGAACCATGGAATCGGTAAACGGGGACGTTTCTAAAGGTTTGAAAACAGCTTTAAGCGGAGGCTCAGTAACCGGTCTTTCGGTTGCAAGCCTGAGCCTGCTAGGAGTATTAATCTTGGTTTCCCTCCTGGGCGAGGACTCGTCTGGGCTTAGCGTGAAGTTTCTAACAGGATACGCTATGGGTGCTAGCCTGACTGCAATCTTCATCCAGATGGGCGGGGGAATATTTACGAAGAGCGCAGACATTGGTGCTGATCTAGTTGGGAAGCTTGAATACGGGCTTACTGAGGATGATCCTAGGAACCCAGCGGTGATCGCTGACCTGGTTGGGGATAATGTTGGCGACTGCGCTGGAAGGGGCGCCGACCTGTTTGAGACTCTAAGCGGGGACATAGTTACAAGCATGATAATAGGGCTGGGTTTCATGGATAAGTATGGTCATATGGTCTTATTGTTCTCCCCGCTCTTTCTCTCAGTGGGCCTGCTTTCTACAATAATAAGTATCATGGTTGCGCTTAAAATCAGTAATCCTACGAAGAGTTTTCTGATAAGCCTTGCAGTCTCAACTGTTTCCTCGGCAGTCGGCCTATATTTTGTCTCAACAATTTTCATGAGGGATGTTACGCTTTTCTACGCTGGATTCAGCGGTTTGATCGTGACCCTGCTCATGGCTATCGTGTCAAACTACTATACTGGCGTAAACTCCTCCCCGGTTAGAAACATGTACGAGTCGGCTAAGAGGGGTGCTGCTATAAACATGATAAGCGGCTTCGCCTACGGTTTAAGGGGAGCAGTGATACCCGTTTTCCTGGTCTCAACATCCGCGATATTCTCCTATCTTGCCACCGGTAATGTATACGGCTTGGTTGCAGCAAACCTTGGTACAGACATACTCGTAGGGACAGTGATGGCTTGGGACGCATTCGGGCCGATAGTCGACAACGCTGGAGGAATAAACGAGATGTGTGGCGAGGGCAATAATGGAGCGTTCGACGCTCTCGACGCCATCGGAAACACTACTAAGGCATACACGAAAGCGTTTGCTCTCGCAAGCGGCACTTTCACAGCTTTCATAGCCTTAATGACCTATTATTACGTTGTTGGCAAAAGACCGGTTGACCTTACAAACCCGTTTCACACAGCTGGTCTTCTAATAGGCATCGCCATACCATTCCTGTTCTCCTCATACATAATGAGCGCGGTGAACTCTACGACTCTAGTAATGGTTGATGAGGTGAGGAAGCAGTTTAGAGGGAACCCCGGAATACTCTCAGGGTCGGATACGCCTGCCTACGACAAGTGTGTTAAAATAGCTACGTTGAACGCTTTGAAGCAGATGGTCCTGCCGGTTTTAATCGCTGAGACTGTTTTCATCGGCTTCGGGCTGCTTTTCGGGGTTAATGCTTTAGCCGGCATGCTGATAGGCCTGCTTGGTTCAAGCGCCATCCTAGGGATTAAGTGCATCCTGATAGGAGGTGCTTTCGACAATACTAAGAAGCTTTTCGAATTGTCGGGGAACGATGATGAGGCCCTGAGGTCAGCCGTCGTGACGGGCGATACTTTCGGAGACCCGCTTAAGGATGTGGTCGGCCCCTCTCTAACGATTCTGATGAAGAGCATCATAATGACGGCCCTAACTTTTGAAACAATACTTCTCGAGCACGCACTGTTCCCTGCCTAGCTAAGTTTTTAAACAGCCTTAATGTTCACAATACTGTGTCGACGGGAATAATCCTCTTAAAAAGCAGGTCCATAGGTGTAAAGAGAGCCGTGCTTCTGCCTGAGTTAAACCCTAGGACTGTCGAGGGCGTTCTTAAGGCTCTCCCGTTTAAAGGTTCTGCAAACACCTGGGGTGAGGAAATATATTTCGAAATCCCGGTTACCCTGCCGGAGGAGAATTCGCGTAGAGAGGTTGAGAAGGGGGATGTCGCCTACTGGCCTCCTGGAAGAGCCCTCTGCATATTCTTCGGCCCAACTCCCATGTCTAGAAAGGGGAAGATTGTTGCCTACAGTCCTGTTAACGTTTTCGCCAAGATAGAGGGTGATTTAGAGGGCTTCAAAAAGGTTAAGGATGGGGAGGAAATACTCGTTGAAAAAGGTTAGGGGATCCCCGGGAATACCAGCGGAACGCATTGCTTAGAAACGATTCCAATGGAAGCTACGCGTCTCCACTTTCAGCTGGGCTTGAAAGCACTGTGAAAAACTTGTCGTTAGGCTTATGCAGATTTTTAACAATCTTTCCCCTCGCCCCCTTGGTAATCTTCTCGGAGCCTTGAAGAGCCACTCCTACCGCTATCGCAACATACTCCTCTGAAACAACTGCAACCGGCTCCCCCTTGCTGAAACCACTGTGTTTAACCACTCCCGGGATCATCACGTCAGCACCCTTAGCCACGTACTCTACAGCACCCTTGTCCACAACCACTATTGGACAGACTGTTATTCTTCCAAGGCCTTGAAGATGCGGGATGATCCTTCCATCCGGAAAAACGATTAACGCGGGGGTTCTGTTTAAAAGAAGTATTTTAGCGTCCTCCAGCTCAACAACCTCCGCAGACTCCAATCTGTCTAGTTTAAACGAGATTTTCTGGTTTTTAGCGTCTTCTATAAGTCGGGCTGCCTCCTTCCTCCTTACCTGTATTCTGCGCAAGCCTCAAAACCCTTTCATGACTTTCTCAAGCGCCCTACAGTTTTCCTCAGCGTTCTCCAGAATATCTTTAACGGTAGGAGTCTTCAACAAGGGGTTGAAACTCGGCGGGCACTCTACAGTCAGATAACCGTCGTATCCTGCTGCTTTAAGCAGCCTGATAATCTTCCTCCAGTCCACATTCCCTTTGAGCACGTTTCTAAACCCGTTTATGTTTCCTATGCTGGTGTCGAAATCCTTAGCATGCACGTTCGATACCATGCTTCCAAGGCTGTGGATCCAGTTTTCAGGGTGGGATATTGCAAGCAGGTTGGCAACGTCAAGATATACTTTTACATTCTTCATTCCAACATCCATTATGAATTTCTTAAACTCCATCGGGGAGTAGAGAAACTTGTTCCAGACGTTTTCAACAGCTATAGTCACGTTATGGGTCTCCGCGAACTCTGCAAGTTCTTTCACGGATTTTAGAGAGTTGGCGTAAAGCTCCTCGTAAGGCATCTCCGGGGAGGCAACGCCTGGGACAACGAGGATCGATGATGCTCCAACAATGCTAGCCATTTTAACACCAGCCTTACCATACTCGACGCCTTTACTCCTGGTTTTTTCATCGTTTGAGCCGAGATTATACTTCCAGAAGACGCCCGTGGCGACGCTGGGTATCTCAAGGCCTTCCGACTTGAAATCCTCAGCTGTCCTCCTTATCTCCTCCCCTGTCTTCCTAATTGGGTCGAAACTGCTGTCGTCGAAGACGAGCTCAACCCCGTCGTAGCCAACCTCCCTAAGCTTCATAGCAAGCTTCTTATTGTCAAGCTCGCTCAGAATGCTCGGCCATTCAACGCTCCAAAGATTTATCCCCTTCTTCATAGGTAGGATTCAAACAGTGAAACCTAATAAAGTTTTTGGAAGATTGTTCAGCAATCACTCTAAAAACGTACAAGCTTAACAACGTTAGAATCCTTTGGGACGCTGAGGTTTCTGCCGACGACCTCGCACTTAACCCTCAGAACATGGCAAACAGGCTTGCAAATATTCTTTTCAAGCCCAGTGAGTGATTCGAAGTTTCCCTGGCCTTTTGACACTACTATGTCTGAGTCGTTCAAGGCTTGCTTAAACTCTTCAGAAACCCTGTTTAAAACGACTCCTATAGTGTCATCTCCAGTGGTAAGGATTTTATCACACGCCTCGTCGAGCCTAACGTACTCGGCGTCTTCCAATGTAGCGTCGTTCAAAACAGGCCCATCCTTAACAACCATCGTGACAATGCACCCCCATCTTTCTTTCAGGCATTTTGCGACAAGCTTATCGAAGACTATTTCCCCCGCATTATCCGCTAGGTAAAGAATCTTCCTCCCGCCGCTGATTGCTTCACACAGCTTATCCACGTCGTCGATCGTCAAACCCTCCTTCAAATAGTCTTTAAACCGTGTCTCCATGCTTTCAAGATTGAAGCGATGCCCATGGACTTCAAAATCCATCATGTTTCCAATTATGGATGTTTTAAGGCAAAACCTCAGCGCTTCAACATTGTCCCGGATTGATTCAAGCGTTTCACACAGGCCTTGGTAAAGCTTTAAGGCTGTTTCATTCGAGGCAGTCTTAACATGCTTAAACGGGTCCCTTACTCCGGTTATTTTTCGAGTAATCCTGAATGCTTGCGAGTGTAGAACGTTGGGCGAAGTATCTTCTTCGAAAGCCCTCGGGATCCATCTTAAGGATTCTAAAAGTATTTTCCTGATCATATCTGGGTCGCTCGTCGCCTTAAGAGCTATGTCTAAAGTAGCGTTTACAGTGCACGGGATGCATAATAGATCCGGTTTCATCAGTCTTATCCACGGGCGCTTAGATTTATGAATTTCTGCTAGGTGGAGAAATGCTTCAAGGCTTGCGGCCACGTGAAACTATTGAAGCATAGTTAGTCGCCGCCCATGAAGAAATAAACGATTCATCCACCCTTACCCGTATGAAGGGTCCTGATGCAGGGTCATGCATAATTATCCAATCATCTTCATATCCAACAGCCACCACCGTATGGAGGCTGAACCCGATTCTTAACCTGATGATTACGGGATTGCCTTTACAAATTTCTTCTCTCAATTCTCCTACTGAAAGCGATTTATATGAGCAGTAAATATACTTGTCTAAGAAGGGAAGCATGTTCTCAAACCTGTCGAACCCCATCGCGTTAATCTCCTCCTGCGAGAAGTTTAGACCGTAGTATAGAAGAACCATGCTGGCGGAGGCCTCGGAGCAAAGGTCGGGTCCCTGCTTGACGAAAGGAACGCTTAAAATTTTCCCGTTAGCATAGTTTCCCCTAGGGATGCCTACGTGCCTCGTAGAGATAGAGAGAATGATGATAAGAACTGAGACGAGTATTGCTAAGAGTATTATCTTGAACTCCAATCCGAATAAGAATAAAGGGTGGCTTTAATAATCTTAAAAACTAATCTTCCGGGGTTTTCATCTAATTATTTCCAAAAAACCGAGTATATTGTCTTTTATGGATCTTATAAAAGGATGCCTTATCCCACTCGGCTCTTTAAGGCTTTCCAGCCTAGATATTCTGAAATAGAGGGGCGGATGCGGGTCCCATCCCAACCATTCTTGAATAGCGTATCCTTGCCGCATTTCCAGCTGAAGCCGGCGGAAACCTATTTTCCTCAAAGCGTTTGCAAGGTTCTGGGGCTCGCCTATTCTAATGGCGGACTCTAAGTCAGCCTTGGACTCGAAGAACTTGGCTATGAAGTATACGGCTCCGAGAGCAAGCATAAGATAGAAGTATCCTAGGAAGTATAGCAGTGGCCAGAAAACGTAAAACCTGAGAAGATACTCCATGGAGGTAAGGAGAAAGAGGATCAACGGGTCTCTCCCTTTAAGATGGCTGAACTCGTGCCCAATAACGCTCAGTATCTCCTTATCGTCAAGCTGGACGAGCAGCCCTGTGGTAACCAGGATTACTCCACGGCTCGGCCAGGGTCCGGAGGCTGCAGCATTAGGCAGGGTGGTGTTGGAGACAACTATCTTAGGTACTGAAAGCTCAAACCTCTCCGCCGCCTGCTTTACAATCTCATACAGGTTCACAATCTTTGCAGAAGCTCTTTCCGAGCTACACTCCAACCCGTATTGAGATAGGACTTCCGCGCAGGTTTCATAGTCTATCGGCTTCCTGAGCGCGAGGGTCCTGCTGTAAATCTCCTTCTTAATCTTTGAGAATGTTTCTGCACCATGCTTGTTTAGAAAAAACCTGTATTCTGAAATTGGAATACTATACTGGAAAACATGTACCAGAGGGTTTTTCTCAGTGATCCACCAATCTCCCATTCTCCCGATGATCCTGTCCGAGAAAAGGATCAGCGTGAACTGTAGCAGTACAAGAACTATTGGAGCATAAGCTCCTAGGGCTAAGAAGAGAATAATGCTGAGCGAGGTGAATAGTATGAAGAGGAGAAGCATGCTTTCCGAAAACATCCTGTAAACGAAATTCTTACGCGCCTCGAGAACTCTTTCAGGTATTATTTCCTCGCCCTCGACCCAGGTGAAGTAGACGGTTGTTTTCCTACGCTGTTCTTCGAAAAACCGGACTGTAGCCACCAGGTTGCTTTTCAACAAGTGTACAGCTGACGCGGGGACCTCGCTACCGCTTAAAACCATTCTGACACTAATTGGTTTTCCAATACTTATCTGAACATCGATATACCATTCCCTATCTGGATCGACAGCACTAAAGTAGAGGAAACATCCTGTCTCAGAAACGTTTCTAACAACGTTCGTAAAATGCTTCAAATTCGGAGCAACATAGTTCTGGTATATGAAATCAGCCAGGCTGGCGTAGTCTGAAGGGGTTATTTGAGCATCTATCGTGAAAGCAAGACTCTTTTCCCCACTCATGCCTGTTTTTTTCACATCCGGTTCACGAGTAAACCCTCAAGATATAAAAAGTTTTAACCGGGATGATTGAGATTCTAGTCAAAGATAAAGTTTATTTCAACCATCCTTTGAGAAATTCGGAAGCATTGAGGGTAATAGTTCCCGCAGGGGGGTTTGCAAAGCGTCTTCAACACCTCGGGGTTCACATGGCGAAGCCGCTGGTTAAGGTTTCCGGCAGGCCGATAATAGACTACGCCATGCAGAAAGTAATGGTGTTAAACCCCAGCGAGGTGATCGTCACTGTAAACAGGAGGTTTGAAAAGGATTTTAGAGAATGGCTGGGGTCGAGAGGGTATGTTAACACGAGGCTCCAGGTCGAGGGGAGCACACGGGAGGAGGAGAAGCCTGGAACAATATTGTCGCTGGCGATGCTTATCGACACTATTGAAGAAGACGAATACCTGATTATAGCGGGCGACAACCTTTTCTCGCTTGATTTAACAGAGTTCCTCGAGTTCTACCGGAGTAAGAACACGCCGGTTGTGGCGCTTTACGATGTTGGGAGCATTGAGCTTGTTAAAATGTATTCCTGCGTCAAGCTTGCTGAAGACGGTAGAATAGTGGATTTCGTCGAGAAGCCTGTAAACCCGGCTTCAACCATGATAGCCACCGCTATCTACATGTTTCCATGGAGGTCGCTCGTAAAAATCAAGAGATACGTTGAAGAGGGCGGGCACAGGGATAGCCCTGGGCACTTCGTGTCCTGGCTATGTAGGAACGAACCTGTCTACGGATATGTTTTCCGGGGATACTGGTTCGACATAGGAACACCCCAGACCTATGAGGAAGCCTGCAGGTTTATGGAGGGCCTTGAAAAGTAGCCTCTATTTTTAAAATTCTTAACGAGCACGCCTGAGGAACAGGGAAGCTAGGCGTGCTGCGGAACAACTGGACTCGGCAAATGCTTATATGTCTTGTAAAAGCATGATTCGGCAAACGGAGTATGTTCGATTAGGCTGGTCTGGGCTTAAGGTTTCAAAGATCTGCCTGGGAGCCATGTCTTTCGGCGACCCAGCTTTGCAACCCTTCGGGGGCGGGGGTTGGGTTTCCGGCAAAGAGGAGGCTTTCAAGGTTTTGAACAGGGCGTGGGACCTCGGCATAAACTTCCACGACACTGCCAACGTGTACTCGAGGGGAAAGTCTAAGGAGATACTTGGGGAGTTCCTGCAGGGGAGAAGGGAGGACGCGGTGGTGGCACAAAGGTGTTCTCCCCCATGGGGGACAAGCCAAACGACTCAGGGCTTTCAAGGAAGCATATTTTGAGGCAGATAGAAGGGTGCTCAGCAGGCTCAAGACCGGTTACGTAGACCTCTACCAGATGCACAGGTGGGACTATTCCACAGGGATAGATGAGACTTTATCCACATTAACCAGTTTAGTGCACCAGGGAAAGGTGAGGTACATGGGCGCGTCCAGCATGTGGACGTGGCAGTTCGCCACCGCCTGCTTCACCAGCGAGATGAAGGGCTACGAGAAGTTCGTAAGCATGCAGAACCTCTATAACCTGCTTTACCGTGAGGAGGAGAGGGAGACGATACCCTTTTGCAAGACGTTTAACATTGCGCTAATACCCTACAGTCCCAACGCTGTGGGAGTACTCTCCGGAAGATACTTGAAGGAGGGCAGGCTCGTCGGGGGTCCGAACGACAGTGAACGCTTGCAGCCGGGCACGGGGTTTTACGCTTACAGGGCTTACATAGAGCCTCCTGAAAACGCTGAGATAGTGAAGAGGGTCGTGGAGACTGCGAAGAACAAGGGCGTGACGCCGACTCAAGTCGCCCTGGCTTGGCTTTTCGAAAAGGGTGTCACGGCGCCGATAGTAGGCACCACGAAGGTAGAGCATTTGGAGGAGGCTGTGGATGCGTTAAGCGTGAAGCTGACGGACGATGAGATCAAGTACTTGGAGGAGCCATATAGGCCGAAGCCAGTTTTACACATACGCTAGCAGTCTCGGGAAAGCATGCCAGTAGGCCATAATCCCAAAAATTTGGGCGGTGCGCTAACTAGAGGAGAGTTTAAAGATTTAAGAGTTCTACGCTGGAGTAATGCAGGAATGTCTTCAAGATATGAGGAGCTTGGCGTAGACGTGAGTAAGAAAGGAGTGGAGTTTTTGAAAAAGATTACGGACGACGTTTTCCCCGGAGCCTTCTCCCCCGTTGTTAAGGATCCTTTAAACCCGGGCTGGGGGATAGTTCTTCATACTGATGGTGCTGGAACCAAGCCGGTTGTCTCCTACCTCTACTATAAGGAGACTGGTGAGGAGAAGTTTTTCGAAACATTGGCTGACGACGTTGTCGCCATGAATGTTGACGACGCGGCGTGCGTAGCAGGGTTTCCAGTGGCTTTCTCAGACTATGTCGCGGTAAACCCTTTCAAAGTCCCCAAACAGGAGCTTCTTAAAAGCCTGGCTAAAGGCTTCTCAAGAGTCTTTTCAACACTCAGGGGGAACGGGGCCGAGGTTCTTTTCAGCGGAGGCGAGACGGCTGACCTGCCTGATATTGTCAGAACATTCGACGTTTCAGGGACAGTAATGGCTAGAGTAGAGCTCTCTAAAGCGGTAACTGGTGGAAACGTCTCGCCGGGGGATATTATAGTCGGGTTGAGGAGCGGAGGTAGGTCGACATATGAGGAGAAGGAGAACAGTGGAATAATGTGCAACGGGATAACGCTTGCTAGACACTGCCTCCTGGTTGGAGAATACTTGAGGAAATATCCTGAGATATGTTCAGGAGAAGTTAAAGGATATTACGGCCGCTTCAAAATAGATTCCTTCGTCGACGAGCTTAACATGACTATTGGGGAAGCCTTGTTGTCGCCGACTAGAATCTATCTGCCTATAATACTTGAAGTCCTGAAAAGGGTTAAGGTTAAAGCCATAATTCATAATACTGGCGGAGGATTAACGAAATGCTTGAAAATAGGGAGTAACATAAAGTATGTGAAGGATAATCTTCCTGAGCCGGATCCAATATTCAGACTTATTCAGGCTGAGAGCAAAGAAGATCCGAGAAACATGTATCGCAGCTTCAACATGGGGGTGGGATTAGAGATAATTGTCGAGAAAGGGGATGAGGATAATGTTATAGACGTATCTGAAAAGTTCCGTGTCGATGCTCAAGTAGTCGGCAGGTGTGAGAAATCTTCCGAGGGAAACTTTCTAATCATTGTTTCAAGGAACGGTAGATTCGAGTATCGTGTCTAAAAAATTGGAATAAAGTAACTGCTAACGGTTTTATGAGGAACGTGGGGCGGAATGGGTTAAACACTATCTTTGTTCACTACTCTGGAGAGAAAGATATTAGTGTTTCAGTATGCTCAACGTGTTCAAGCTTCTCCAAAACCTCGTAGATCGTTTTCCTGAGCTCCTCCAGGTTTTTTGACTCTATCACCAATACTGCGTCATATCTTCCCAAGACGGAATTAGCCAGTTTAACACCCCTAACCCTCCTTGTCCTCACAACCTCTTCAGAAGTGCCCGGCTTGGTTCTAACAAGGATGAATGCTCTGATCATCACGAGTCACTTCAACACTATGGAGGTCTCCGTTCTCACAATGTTCGGAATCCTCTCAATAACCTCGTAGAGCAGCCTAGTCAATTCCTCGGGGCTCTCGGCTTCAACCGTCGCCACAACGTCAAACCTGCCGTAAATAGGGTCGGCTGAATGAACACCCTTAATCTTCTTCATTTCGTTTGAAACTTCTATGGATGTTCCAGGCTTCGTCACGAGGAACACGTATGCCTTAACAACCATGGTTAAGCATGTTTAGAGGAAGTATTTAATCGTTTTCCTGAGCCAATATCGTTAATTACGGATAAAAAGCTGTGTTGCGGAAGATTTTCCTACTCCACCCTCACCGCAGTTCCCACGGCAGTGATTACTATGAAGCCCTCCAGGATTTCAGAGGTTTCGAAATCTATGCCGACAACCCCGTTCGCGCCAATCGAGGCTGCTCTCCTCATAAGGTTCTCAAGGGCTTCGTTCCTCGCCTTCTCGATTTCCGAGAGGTATGCTTCCGACTTCCCCCCGACCAGCGCCTCTATCCCGGCTACGAATCTTCCAAGCGCGCCTCTCGTCCTAACTGTTTGCCCGAAGACTATGCCCAGGCTTCTCACGATTCTCATCCCAGGTATTTCAGGAGTCGTAGAGAGGTAGATTTGACCAGGTGGTGGTGGAGGAACAGAGTACTCCATAAGGTATCCTTGCAATCGGTAAAGATAAGCTTTAAGCCCCAGGGTTGGAAACGTTTTTTAAACACCCGTGGGGAGAAAGGCTTTGATGTGGTTGGCTAAGGATCCTTCAACCGGCGGGGAAATACATGTTGTCAAATACTCTAACCTAGGCATCGGGAGGCTGTTGAGGGGGAAGGTCAGGGATATTTACGACCTGGGCGAGGAGCTCTTAATATATCATACTGACAGGGTTTCAGCGTTCGACGTCGTGCTTCCGACGCCCATACCTAGGAAGGGAGAATACTTGCAGAAGCTAACCGTATTCTGGATGAGGAGAAGCAGGAGCGTGTTTCCAAACCATCTTATAGACGCTGTGGATGAGAGGAGCATACTTGTGAGGAAGGCCCGGAGGATTAATGTTGAATGGGTTGTTAGGAAATACCTTTACGGATCATTGTGGAGGGCTTACAGCGAGGGCAGGAGGGAAATATACGGGTTAAGGTTTCCAGAGGGACTTAAGATGGCGGAGGAGCTTCCGGAGCCAGTGTTAACACCCACTACGAAGGCCGACGTGGGTCATGATAAGGAGATCACTAAGGCTGAAGCCCTGGAGATGAGGCTTCTCGACGCTGATACTTGGCGCACGCTGGAGGAGGCTGCTTTAAAGCTGTACGAGTTTTACGAGGCTGAGGCCAGGAAAGCAGGGATCATAATACCCGACTTCAAAATAGAGTTCGGCTTTCACAGGGATGGGTTGATCCAGATAGATGAACCGCCTACGCACGACTCCGCTAGACTCTGGCCAGTCAAGTACTACAGGGTTGGAGAGCCGCAGGAGTCGCACTGCCTAGACAAAGAGTTTCTCAGGGAATGCTTGAGGAGAATGGGTTTCGCTGGCGATGGGGAGCCGCCTGAGCTGCCTTCTCCAGTTGTTAAGGAGGTTTCTAAAAGGTGCGTGGGAGCATACAGGGTGCTTGCCGAAGGAGTTAGCGTCGACGACCTGGGCCTGCTAAGCGTCGACGATGTTCTGACCAAACCTTTCCCGTAAAGCGCGCTATTATTTCGGAAACTATTTGCCACCTCTTTCAAGAAGTCTTTTAACACGAACATGTGTAAATTTACTAGTTTGTGTAACCAAATTTTTAATAAGCCGTCGGAAATGGTTTTTGGTGTAAATGCTTGCCGAGAGCTGCGGCGTGTTTGGGGCGAAGTGTTTAAACGGCAGGTGTGTTTTCGACCTTCTCTACTGGGGTCTTGTGGCGCAGAATCATAGGGGTCATGAGTCCTACGGCTTCCTTACTTTCGCAGAGGTTTTCAGGCGTCACGTGAACGTTGGTCTTGTCCCTCAGGTTTTTGGCGAGAGGTATTCCAGGTGGCGTGGCTTCCTCCAGGGTTCTGTCGGTATTGCTCACGTCAGGTATGGCACGTCTGGGGGTAGGGGTGCCTCTTCTAGGCTGAACGATGCGCAGCCGCTCATAGCTTCCCACGGGGGTGAGAAGATTGGTTTCGCTTTCAACGGTAATATTGTTAACGTTAACGAGCTTAGGAGTCGGTTGAAGGCTTCCGCGGGTTTTGAAGCCGGCTGTGACGCGGCCGTGTTATCGAAAATCCTTGCTATGAGTATTGAGGGTGGCTTGATGAACGGGGTTGAGCGCTGCATGAGGGAGGTTGAAGGAGCCTTCTCCGTTGTCGGGTTGAGTCCAAGCGGGGAGCTTTTCGCATTCAGAGACCCTTTGGGTATTAGGCCTCTCAGCACCGGGGAGAGTGAGGATGGTCTGGTTAGGGCTTTCTCCTCCGAGACTGTTGGGCTCGATATTAACGGGCTGAGGTTTACGAGTGATGTTAAGCCGGGTGAGATTGTTGTCTTTAGTAAGGATGGTGTTGAGAGGGAGAGGCTTGTGAAAAAAGACAGGGCTGCTTTCTGCGCTTTCGAATACGCTTACTTCGCTAGGCCGGATTCCATGCTCAACGGAAAGTATGTTTACAACGTGAGGGAGGATTTTGGCAGAAACCTGGGGAGGAGGTTTAGGGATGTTGTTGAGGGTTGCGACATGATTCTTTCAATGCCTGAGACTGCTGAGGACGCTGCCTACGGTCTGCACGAGGAAACCGGGTTGAAATGGGAGAGGGTTCTTAGGAGGCACAGGTATGTTACTCAGAGGGCTTTCATTCTCGAGCCTAGTGAGAGGGTTTCAACGATCGACAAGAAGGTGAACATTATGAACGGGAGGCTGAGGGGTAAGAAGGTTATTGTTGTCGACGACAGTATTGTCAGGGGTGATACTACTAGGACTGTTGTTAGAAAGCTTAGGAGGGCTGGCGCCGAGAAGGTCTATCTCTTCATTACTTTCCCGAGGATAACGCACCCGTGTTTCTACGGTGTTGACATGGCTACTTTCACTGAGCTGATTGGCTTCAGGCTTGACGAGGAGGGTGTTGCGAAGCATGTGGGCGCCGACGGGGTTTTCTACCAGCCTCTGGAGGACTACGTTAGGGCGACTGGGCTGAGTTTAAACGAGCTTTGCCTGGCATGCGTAACAGGAGAGTATCCGACTGAGCTTGCTCAGAAGATGGCTGACGCAGCCAAGGCTTCAGTAGACTTTAAGGATGAGAGGAGGATATATGAGAGGGCTGGTCTCGTGAAGCAGGAGGGTTCAGCATGACGGGGATACTTGGAATATATCTTTTCGACGAGAGGTGGAATGTCGGCAACTTCGGGGTATACGGGTTGATGGCTCTGCAACACAGGGGTCAGGAGACTGCTGGGCTTGAGCTCATAGGGCGTTCCAGACAGAGATTATCGGGCCGCGGCCTAGTTGAGGATGTTTTAAGCCGTGTTGATGCGGAGGGGCATATTTGCGTCGGAGCAGTCTCCCCGTATCCTGTTGAAGCTGATGAGGATGTTCAACCACTCCCCTTAAGCGAAAAAGTCTCAGTGGCTTTAGACGGCAGGATAACTAGGGTTGAGGGCTATTCTTGGGACGGCTCCATTAGCTACGAGAGTAACCTGAGGAGGGCTTTCACAAGGCACGCCTGCGGCAGGAGTGAGATAGAGGCTGTTAAAGAGTTTTTCGATAACTGTAAAGGGGGCTTCGCCTACGTTGCTGTGAACGATCGGATGGAGATGGCTGCGGGGAGGTGCAGCCTAGGTGTCAAGCCTCTTGTGCTCGGGAAGTTCGGGTTTGAAGGCGGGATAATTGCTTCAGAGAGCTGCGTTATGGACGTTATTGGCGAGAGGGTTCCGATAAGCCCCGCGGAAAACATTGACGCTGGGGACGCGATGGTTTTCACTCCTTTCTCAGCACGCTTGGTTAAAGGCTGTTCTCCGTGCGACAAGGCTTACTGCAGCTTCGAATACGTGTATCTGGCTAGACCGGACTCCTACGTTAACGATATTCCGATATACAGGGTTAGGAGGAACATAGGTAGGAGGCTCTCTGAGGAGGACAGGGTTGACGCTGACGTGGTCATAGGAGTGCCTGAGACAGCAATACCCTTTGCAATGGCCTATTCCAACGAGACGGGTATACCTATAGAGAAGGGTTTTGAGCTGACGGGTAGGAGGGTTCGCAGCGCCCTTAGGCCGGACCAGTTTGAAAGGCTTAAAGGTGTTCAGCTTAAGCTGAACGTTATAAGCGAGTCGGTCAGGGGTAAGAGGGTTATCCTGATTGACGACAGCGTTGTGAGGGGTAACACGCTTGCGAACATAGTCTATCTGATGAAGGAGAAGGGTGCTAAGGAGATACATGTGAGAATAGGGAGTCCACATATTGTTTCCCATTGTCCCTTCGGCGTCGAGGTTCCTCCGGAGGATGAGCTGATAGGGAGACACTTGTCTGAGGAGAAGATTGCGGAGGTCGTGGGGGCAGACTCGTTCAAGTATCTCAGCATAGAGGGCTTGGTTGACGCGATCGGCCTTAGGAGGCATGAGCTTTGCCTAGGCTGCTTCAACTGCGTCTACCCGGAGGTGTAGACTGTTGAAGATTCTCCTCGTCGGCGGCGGGGGAAGGGAGCACGCGGTAGCAGCAGCCTTCGCCAGAAGCAGCTACACTCCTAGGATTCACTGTCTTTCAGAGCTTGTCAACCCTGGGATAAGCAGGATTGTTAAGGATAGCGGTGGAGATTATTACGTTGGCGATCCAAACGATGCTGAGACGGTTTTGAAATCCGCTTTAAAGACTGGTGTAGACTTCGTGTTCATAGGGCCTGAGGAGCCTAATTTCCGCGGGGTACCGGACGCGCTTGAAAAAGAGGGCATACCTTGCATAGGCGCGAACAGGGAGGTTGCTGAAATAGAGTTGTCGAAGGCTAGCATGAGGGATCTACAGTGGAAATACATGATTCCAGGGCGGCTCTGGTATAAGAAGTTTAGAACGTTCGAGGAGGCTGCCCCGTATGTTGAAGAGTACGCTGAGAGCGTTGCGCTCAAGCCTGCTAGACAGGTGGGTGGGAAAGGGGTTAAGGTGATAGAGGACTTCCAGGTTTACTTGAAGGAGGAGAAGAAGAGGGTTAAGAAGCAGCACGTCGAATCTATCTACAGGGACTACATGAAGGGTTACGGCGACGTGGATTTCAAAATCCTCATAGAGGAAAGGGTCTGGGGGCCGGAGTACACGTTGCAATGCTTCACAGACGGTGGGACGATAGTCCCCATGCCGGCTGTCCAGGATAATAAGCATGCTTTCGACGGCGACCTTGGTCCTGAAACAGGTGGAATGGGGTCTATATGCTGCGGCATGAACCTGAAGTGGGGTGTTAACGATGAGAGGGCCATACTTACGGATGAAGAGGTTGGGAAATCCGCTGAAATAGTTAGGATGATGGTTGAAGCTATTCAGCGTGAAACAGGGAGAAAGTATCATGGCGTTGTAGCGGGGCAGATGATGCTGACATCCATATGGGGGCCGACGATAATAGAGATGTACTCTAGGCTCGGCGACCCTGAGGCTCTAAACGTCCTCGCCGTCCTTAAGACTGACATGGTTGAAATATGCGAGGCGATAATAAGCGAGAGGCTTAACACGGTTAAGGTCGAGTTTGAGGAGAAGGCTACTGTTGTGAAAGCAGTCTCGCCCCACGGATACCCGTTGAGCAGGGATCTTGCAAAAGGCCATCCTGTTGTTGTTCACGATTACGAGGAAGGGGTTTTCTGGGCTTCAGCGGATTTGAAGGGCTCTGGAATAGTGGAGAGCGGCGGCTCTAGGCTTGTTGAGTGCCTCGGTGTTGCGGAAACCATTCCTGAGGCGAGCCGCATCGCTGAGAGGCTTACGTCTAAGGTTAGTCTTGCAGACGGCTGGGGGCTTTTCCACAGGAGTGACATCGGTTCTGAGAAATCCTTAGAGAGGAGAATAATGCTTGCCAACATGGCTAGGGAAATATACAAATATAGAGAGAGAAGGGGGATTCTGGGCAGGAGGATGATCTGGATACCTGGAAAAGGCCTAGAGGAGGTTGGTTGAAAAACGACTCTCAGGATGAAGCCTGACGAGATGATCAGTCTGGTTGAGCACGTCCCATCCTACGGGAGTGGGGTGGAGCAGGGGCTCAGCTCTATAGAATTGTTACAGCCGTCTAGGCCAGCAGTATTCACATCCATGGGTGGAGGAGAGTTTGGCGACCATGCTGCCACGGCTGCGCGCGCTGAACTCGTTGTGCACTTCGCTGAGAAACAGATATTATGCAGGGAGTGTTGAAAATGGCTAAGGTTGCTGTTATCGTGGGAAGCAGGTCTGATGAAGAGCTCGGTGGAAACATAGTCGGTTTCTTGAAAGACTTCGGGGTTGACTGCGATTACAGGGTTCTCTCAGCCCACCGGAATCCTGAAGAGCTGGACTCCTTTGTGAAGAACAGTGATGCTGAAGTATTTATTGCGGTGGCTGGTCTTT
>Ga0209102_1000032_pt1 | contig 90197 bp, 79 predicted proteins | sample ConPoolayeHmetaG_FD_185483 | JGI IMG/M metagenome (GOLD analysis project Ga0209102, IMG submission 185483) | Hot spring microbial mat communities from California, USA to study Microbial Dark Matter (Phase II) - Cone Pool mat layer H metaG... ... | reverse complement strand
TGGGAGCTGGAGAGATACTTATCACTTCAATGGATCGTGACGGAACAAAGGATGGATATGATTTGGAATTAACTCGAAGCATAGCAGAAAGAGTTAACATTCCCGTCATTGCGAGTGGTGGAGCTGGGAAACCCGAACATTTTCTCGAGGCTTTCACCATCGGAAAGGCTGATGCTGCTCTAGCCGCCTCTGTTTTTCACTATGATAAGTACCCGATTTCTATTGTGAAACGGTTTCTATCTGAAAGAGGGGTAGCTGTTCGGCTATGAAGTTCAGAAAGCTTTACAGCATCGATGGTTTAGACTTCAGTAGGGACAAAATAATTCCAGTTGTTGTTCAAGACAGCGAGTCTCTAAAGGTCTTGACTCTAGCTTATGTTAATCGCGAAGCCCTAGAAAAGACGGTTGAAACTGGATTTGCCCATTTTTATCGGCGTTCGTTTGGCCGTGTGATGAAGAAAGGTGAAACTTCAGGTAATGTTCAAGAAATTGTTAATATCCTAGTTGACTGCGATGGTGACGCAGTTCTATTTCTCGTTAAGCCTAAGGGTCCTGCTTGTCATTTAGGCGAAAACACATGTTTCCACAATAAGCTTAGAACTGAGACTAATAAGTAAAATCAAGCTGGGACTCTCAATTGACTACCAAAATTGCGAAAGTTATCGCCAGAGAATATTGTTTGGCGAAGCCTTTCACATTCGTTGAGAGAACGCGTGCAATAGAATCCATACCAGACCTCCAACTTTTACTTAAACCTGTTGTAGCAGGAATATGTGGAAGTGAGATGCTTTATTTTAAGGGCCAAAAGGAACTTGAGAAGCTTGCGAAACGACTTCCCATGTGCCTTTTGCATGAGGGTGTAGCTGAAGTGGTTAAAGCAGGCCCAGGAACTACTCTTCTGCCTAGAACAAGGGTTGTCGTTAACCCTTTGGTTCCTTGCGGAAAATGTTTTGCTTGTATGAGTTTGCAGGAAAATCTTTGTTACGAAGCCAAGTACATGGCTGCTACGATGGATGGGCTTGCTCGAACCTACTTTTTGTATCCAGAGTCCCGTGTGATTCCTATTCCTGGCGACATTGAACTTGAGGTTGCAGCTTTGTCTGAGCCTATTTCGGTTGCTTTGAACTGTGTGGAGGCTTCTGGCATTAAGGAAGGTGAAAAAGTTGCTGTTATTGGTGATGGCACCATTGGTTTTCTCGTTGCTTCAGCGGTTTCATCTGTGGCAAGAATCCCACCTGAGGATCTGTTCTTCATCGGCGTAGTTGATGGTAAGCTCGCTATATCTAGAGATTTTGCCACTATCTTGAATTCGTATAAGGAAAAACAAAAACTTGAGCAATTATTTGGCAAGATTGATGTGGTTTTTGAAGCTGCGGGTGGAGGCGCTCACAAAAATACGGTTTCGCAGTCAATTAGTCTTCTCAGACCAGGCGGTAGATGCATCTTACTTGGGATTTCCTCTGGCGAAGTTCCAATTGCTATTACAAATATTGTCAATAAAGGTTTGATGATTAAAGGAATTACACGAAGTAAAATGGAACATTATGTTAAGGTTTTAAATTTGCTGAGAAATAACGAGTTTTTTAAACTCAAAGTAAAAAGAGCAATTTCAGACAAGATTTTCGTCATTAAGTCTGCTAAGGATTTACAAGATGCTTTTAGATACGCTGACACCGAAGTGGGTGAGGCCCATTTAAAGCCAGGCCGAGTTCTAGTAAAATTTCCGTAGATTTATTCTTATTTTTTGACATTGAGTGGAAAAAGCGTTTAAATACGTAATAGTTATTTTTTTAACTGACTTACTGGTGGTTTGTTCATTGAGGCTGAAAAAGAAGGCTATTTTGTTCTTTTTCTTTGTTGCAATAGCAATTGTCGCTGGTTCCTTAGCAGTTTATTTCTACTTCTTTGCCCCTAAACCCTTGTCAAGCGCAGAGACTGCTGCAAAACTTGAGAGCCTATATTCCCGTGCAAGCGGTATTTTGGAATTGATGGGCGTTGACATGATGAACTTGGTTAATGGCACGATTTCAGCTACGACTTTTTCAAATCGGATGGAAGCCAAACGAAATGACATATTAGTGTTAAGAACCGAGCTTTCAGAACTGAAAAATGTCGCTTACCCAACTTATGCTAAAAGTATAAACCTCTTGGATTTGGGACTGCAATCTTACATTGAGGCTTTAGGGTATGCACGTGACCTAAATTTTAATTTGACTACCCAAGCTATACAAGAGGGCACAGAATATATTATACAATCGAAAAACGCTTTGCCGCAGGTATAATCGTAGTTCTTTCTCAAGAAAAATTTTTTTAAATAAATATTATTGTTTATATTTAGTGAGAAAAATATAATTCACTAATAATTATAAATTTTATTGAGGAAAAACTATGCAGGATTTTAATATTCGTAATTTTGGTTCGATTGGTGATGGAAAAACCAATGATGCAGCCGCAATTCAAAAAGCAATTGACGAATGCAATGAGAAAGGCGGAGGAAGAGTCGTTGTTCCTGCTCCTAATACCTATCTGTCTGGGAGTTTTGTGTTAAAGTCAAATGTTGAACTAAACATCGAAAGAGGTGCTACGATTGCTGCAAGTAGTAACCCTGACGATTTCGTCAATTGGAAGGGTAGACAGAGGGTGTTCATCGTAGGCGACAAGGCAAATAATGTTTCAATCACAGGTGGTGGTGTCATTGATGGGGGTGGTAGACACTTCATTGAAACCGCATTACCCTACATTTATCGTATGAAAAAGCAAAGGCCGTTCACAATAATTCTTACAGGCTGCAGTAACCTTACTATTAAGGACATTGTCTTGCGAGATGGTGCTTTATGGACAGTCCGGCTTTCTGGGTGTGAAGATGTAGTCATTCATGGCATTCGAATTTTGAATGATCTGAAGATACCAAACAATGATGCTATTGATTTAGATAGGTGCAAGAATGTTCGGATAAGTGATTGCCACATAGAATCTGGAGACGACTGCATCTGTTTAAAAGCTTGTAAGGAAACAGCTGAGTATGGTCCATGCGAAAATATCACGGTGACAGGTTGTACACTTAAGTCAACTTCTGCTGCGCTTATTATAGGCTGTGAAGTACGCTCTACCATAAGGAATGTCATTTTTAATTCATGTATAATTAGGTCAAGCCACCGTGGACTAGCTGTGCATCTTAGTGAAGAAAGCGATGTTGAGAATATTATTTTCTCCAACATGATTGTTGAGACACGCCTATTTCACGAAGACTGGTGGGGAAGAGCTGAACCCATTTACATTACAGCCATTCCTTGGACTGCTGAAAATAAAATTGGGCATGTTCGGCACGTTAGGTTCACGAATATCCTATGTCGTAGTGAAAATGGCGCGTTTATCCAAGGTTGGGACAAGAATCTAATAGACGATGTTTTGCTTGAGAACGTAAGAATTGAGATAGACAAGTGGTCTAAATGGCCAGGAGGACACCATGACATACGTCCTTGTCCCGGACAGGGATTACTTGAGCATTCAACATCTGGATTCTTTATAAAAAACGCACAGAACATAACTCTACGCAACTGTGAGGTGGTATGGGGAGAAAACTTGCCCGAATATTTTAGATATGCAATCGAAAGCCACAATGTTGACCATTTAAAAATCGAGAACTTTAAAGGCAAGTCCACTCATCCAGATAAGTATCCTCTTATCTATCAAAACGATGTTTAATTTGGGTTCCTTTTTTTAAAAAAGTTTTTACCGTATGGTACGTCTGAAAACAGCATTTCAAGAATAAAAATGGATAAATGCTAAATCTGTTATTCCTTATGTTCCACAAGTTCACCTTTAGGTTTCATGTATTCGATTCTTGTTTTTATTTTTTCTAGTTGCTCTTGAAATCCTCGTATTTTTCTTTCGGTTTCTTGTTTTCTTGCTTCCAATTCCTTTCTTCGGCGGGAAACCGTGTTTATCTGAATTTGAAGTTTATCGTATTGCTGTGCGTCGCGGCATTTTCGAAGCTCTTCATAGATTTTGTTTTCTTCCTCCAGTACTGAGGTATATTTTGTATCTATTGTTTTCTTTTGAGTTTCAAGATCAATCAGAAGGTTTTCAACGGTTTTTTGTTCCTCTCGAAGTTTTGCAACTGTCAAACTTGTAGACATAGGTCAACCTTAATGTAACAAATCCTTATAAAATTGACGCTTAATCCCTGTTTCGTTTTTATTTTTCTAAAAGGAATTTATAAATCTCTCACGATGATATTCTTTATCCATATTCGGAATCGGTTATACGAACATGAAGTCCGAACTTCAGATTCATAACGAGTATATAAAGCTGAACTTCATTTTTTGAGGTGAATAAAATTGATGAGCCGTTCAAGATTTGAAATCTACTTGGATCTTTTGCTAGAAATTTTTCAGAACAGCGATTTTGAAACAATAGCACGCAATGCAAAGATAACTCCATCTGCAGCAAGAGATCATTTGGCTTTTCTAGCTTCCCAGGGATTTGTATCAACCCAGATAATGGATGACAAGACCATTCGATATGAATTGTCAGCTAAAGGTTATGAAGCACTAATGGCTTTCCTTAGACTCACAAACCGTAAAGGTCCTATATTTGAAAGAAACGTAAACGCTAGAACCTAACTAACTTAACAAATCCAGCTTACTATAAAATAAAGGAAAATTAGAAAGAAGAAAGAAAAATCATGTAGGAATGTCAAGATCTAGGTCTTCAGCCAGTCCTCTCCCAGTAGCTTTGTCAAGTAATAGGCGCTGTTCGACCATTGCGACAAGTTTTCTTGTTGACACAACAACATCAGGATTCACTGAAACGCTGTCTATTCCACTTTTAATTAGGAACTCTGTAAACTCTGGATAAACGCTTGGCGCTTGACCGCATATGCTAACAGTTTTTCCGTCTCTGTGAGCAAGTTTGATTAGCAATCTTATTGCACGTTTAACAGCGAGATCTCGTTCATCGAATAGATGAGCAACAGTTTCGTTGTCACGATCGCATCCTAATATCGTCATAGTCAAGTCGTTGCTTCCGATGCTGTAACCGTCGACATATTTGTTAAACTTGTCTGCGACTAAGCAATTGCTTGGAATTTCTGCCATTAACCATACTTTAAAGTCTGGGCCTCTTTTGAGCCCTTCCTCTTCGAAGATTTTGTTTATTCTTTCCATTTCTTCAACTCGTCGACAGAATGGGATCATCACGTGAAGGTTCTTCAACCCGAACTCATCACGAACCTTCTTCACTGCTTTTACCTCAAGCCTAAAAGCTTCAACATATTTGGGGTCATAATAACGGGATGCTCCTCTCCACCCCATCAAGGCTGAAGGCTCAACAGGTTCGAACTTATCTCCTCCTTTAAGGTCTCTGTATTCTGAAGATTTGAAGTCACTAAACCTCATAACAACAGGTCTAGGATAGAAGGCTGCGCAGATTTTTCTAAAGGCTTCTGCTAGTCCATCGATGACTTTTTCTGGATGACCAGTTTCAATAAGGTAAAGTGGGTGTTCGCCAATTTCGCTTGTCCAAACGAACTCTTGCCTCAATAAGCCTACACCATCAGCAGGCAAAGCTGCGACTCTGTCTGCAATTTCAGGCTCTCCTAGATTCACGTAGACTTTTGTGCCTGTTACAATATAAGGTTCAGCGACAGCTGCCGTTGCTAATGTTGGTGGTTCTTTCTTAGTGGCTTCTTCTAATACACCCTCATAAACTACTCCGAGCTTAGCGTCAACAGTGACCATTGTACCATCAGATATAGCCTCAGTTGCAGGTTTTCCACGCGAAATTGTCCCTACAATGCACGGAATTCCAAGCTCACGAGAAACAATTGCAGCGTGACACGTCATTCCACCTGAGTTTGTGACGATTGCTGCAGCTTTCCGCATGGCTGGAACCCAGTCCGGCGCAGTCATTTCTGTGACCAGAATTTCGCCTTTCTCGAACTCGTTGATTCTGTCAACGGTTGGGATTATGTGAACTTTTCCTACAGCCAAACCAGGAGAAGCTGGAAGTCCTTGTACTAACACTTTTCTTTCCGTTGTGGTAACCATTTTTTCTTCAATCTTCTCTTCTTTCTTTGATGCCCAAACAGTTTCCGGTCTTGCTTGTAGAATGAATAGTTTGTTTGTTCTTTCGTCAAGCGCCCATTCAATGTCCATTGGTTTCTTATAATGTTGTTCAATGGCAATAGCGTACTTGGCTAGCTCAACTATTTGTTCGTCAGTTAAAACTTGCTTGTCTTGAATTTCTTGAGGCACAGAACGTTTTTCTGTTCCGCCAGTAGGAATGCGGACGAGCTGGATGGTCTTTCTAGGAACGTTCTTCTTCACAATATTTAGATCGCTTTTCCGAACGAGATATTCATCAGGTGTGATCGTGCCTTGAACAATGAATTCGCCTAGACCATAGCCTGCCTCGACCAAAACTACGCTTCGGTCTCCATTTGAGACATCCAATGTAAATATTACGCCACTAGCTTTGCTGTAGACCATGAGCTGAATAGCTGCACTCAAGGCAACCGACATATGATCGAAACCTTTTTGTATTCTATAGAATATCGCCCTGTCAGTATAGAGGCTTGAATAACATTCTTTTACTTTTTCAACAACTTCTTTCGCTGTATGAACATTTAGGTATGTTTCTTGTTGACCTGCAAAACTTGCGTCTGGAAGATCCTCTGCTGTTGCTGAGCTACGAACTGCAACAAAGGGATTCTTGTCACCAACTTTTTTAGCAAGAGTTTCATAAGCATTGACTATCTCTTTCTCAAGGTCGTCTGGCATTTCTGCTGTTGCAATCATTTTTCTGATTTTTGCGCCAACGATTTGAAGAGTTTTGGTATCGTTAGGGTCTTTAATTTCCTTTAATATTTCTGGTAGTTTTTTGTCTATCTGGTTCTCTAAAAGGTAATGTCGGAATGCCTCAGCAGTTGTTGCAAAGCCGTATGGTACAGGTACTCCTGTTCTTCGTGTCATTTCGCCTAAGCTAGCACTTTTTCCTCCAACTGATGGTACGTCTTCCATTCCTATTTCATCAAACCACAATACATATTTTCCTTTTTTAGTCGGCAACTTTTTCAACCTCAACTGGTGATTTTTTATTTTTTTCCATAACTATCCTACAAGTTGTTGGCAATTTGTCTTTGCCACGTTTCAAGGCAATTTTAGCAGCTTCAATCCCGTTTTCGTTAACATAAACCTTTATGATTGGTTGACCAGGATCAACACGGGCTGCTCTGCCAACAGGTTTTCCAAAAGCCCTTCGCATGCCATCTTGCAGCCTATCTGCATGAGCTCCAAAGATCATCTTGTTTTCACGAAGAATGACATGAGGTAAGGGCACAACCCGCATGTAGAAGTTGTTTCCAAGCCTTGTCTGAAGCTCATGGTTAACCACAACTCGAGCTGCTTCCAAAGCGTTATGTCTTATCTGAACCTTCTTGTCGGAAACTAACGAAAATTCATAATCATAGCTCAAAGAAGGCTCTCCCATCGTGAATTTCATAATCTTCGATTGGGGTGAGCCGTGAATATACTTAGTTCTTGTATACGGAACACCCTTAACTTCGCGGTAGTTACGTGCTTTCATAGATACTTTCCTCTCAGCATACAGAGGGCAGAGATATTTAAAACATTCGTTTTCTGGCTCAATCTAGGCATTGTTACTCTCTCAAAGGCTTATTCTTAAACCAGATTTTTGCCAACTGCTCATAATTTACGAAGGCTTCTTTTAGTATTGGGTCATAGACACGGATTTCTTCATCGCTCATGTACTGAAATTGGTACTCTCCCACGTAAGGTGATGGTTTACCCAGACGCGTTATGAATTCAATATGAATCAAAGGGTCTCCTTTCCTAATCGTTATTGGTGTTCTTTCATTGCTTAGATTAACAAGCTCCAGAGCAAGCCTGCCAACGAAACCGCTATGAACCTTTGCGGCATTAAGGAATGACAAGCCAGCTCTTCCAAACTTGCTCTTCGCTGTGAGATGAGCAACATACTCTGGAGGTGTAAAGACGACCTCTTTAGAAATCAGATTCTTATGTTCAAGGTAGTTAAGAGTTGTCTCATCCTTAACTGTGAGGACATAGCCATCGCCATCCAAAAGACTCATGTCAAACGGGTAAATACACTTGTACCTTTCGATAAGTTCAACAAGTTTATCCTTACCAATTATACACACTATTTTTCACCTGCAAACCGCTCGAAACCTAAATAAATAACTGAACTACTTAAAGTAACGGATACAATTTAAGCCTTTATATACCCTCCCCCTAAGACTCGCTCGAGGTTAACATAATGAACTCGCGCGAAAGGGTCATAAAAGCCATAGAATTCGGAAAACCAGATCGAATTCCAAATGGATGTTACAATTTAGCTGTTCCCCTTGGACCTCGAAGAGAAGCCTTGAAAAATCTTTTTGAAAAGTATCCGCAAGACTTTGCTAATGCCTTTGGAACTGCTAGAACCTTGGAGTGGAGCATGCAATGGAGCAAAGGAACCTTTATAGATGATTGGGGAATTACGTGGAAAAACTTACAGGATGGCGTCATAGGTCAACCAATATATCATCCATTAGATGATTGGAAGAAACTGGCTCAATACCAGTTGCCAGATCCATTGAAAGATATTGAAAAACTCCAGAAATCGTTCAGCAAAGCTGACCACTCTAAGTATATATTAGCTGATGGTGGTAGCATTTGGCAGATTATTCATCATCTTAGAGGCTTTAAGGAAACTTTTTTAGATATAATCGTTGGAAGAAAAGAACTCTTTCTACTAATCGATAAGCTAGTCAACTATAATCTTGAGAGGCTTAAATCAATCCTTGAAATGGATATTGATGGCGTCATGTTCGGCGACGACTGGGGAACACAGCAGAGACTTATGTTAAAACCAGAGCAATGGAGACGAATATTTAAGCCCTATTATAAGAAAATGTTTGATAAAGTCCGCAAGAAAGGGAAACATGTTTTTTCACAGCGACGGATACGTGATTGACATTCTCCCAGACTTAATTGAGATAGGACTAAACGTTGCCAACGTACAAGTTAGTCTACTTGGCATAGAAACCATTAGTGAAAGATTTGGAAAAAAACTATGCATCGCTGCTGATGTTGATAGACAGCACATACTGCCTTTTGGAACACCTGGGCAAGTCAAAACACTTGTAAAAGATATAATTTTAGCTTTCAAGGGACTCGACGGTGGACTTATATTATATGGCGAAATAGGACCAGACGTTCCAATAGAAAACGCAGAGAGCATGCTCAAAGCTTTGCGAGATTACGGAAAACTTGTCTAAATTTTAAAAAACATCCTCTCAGCTTTGCAGTTCCAAAGAACAAATATAAATTAGGAAATTAAATACAATGCAGGTGTAATTTCCGCAAAAAATTTGGTGACCAAAAAATGACGAAAGAAAATTGGAAAATTAACGACCTCGAATACTTCGAGTCAGTTGGCTTGTCCGTGCTAGTTTTTCACAATTTTTACCCTCAAGGCAAACAGGGAGGAGTCGAAATTATCCAATATGGAGAACGTGTAGCTACAAATGGTGACGTAAGGCTTGAACCAGCTCCTCATCAGTGGTCAATAATACCCAAAGGTGGTAAACGAGAGGTAGACTTTGTTAATAAGACAATTAGGGTTCCCTTGAGTTTTCAGGAATATAATTTTGATTATGTTGTTCAAGTAAAGGCAGAAGACAAATCAATGATTGTAAGCGTTGACCTAAACCATCCACTTCCGAAAGAACTGGAGGGCAAAGCCAGCTTCAGTCTTGAATTATTTCCCCCTGCATATTTTGGAAAAACCTTCCATTTAGGTTCAATTATCGGCGTCTTCCCTAGACAAGCAAATGGACCAATGATACTCAAGCCTGATGGACAGCTAGAGCCAAGCCCAATGGCGGTTGGCACAAAACTTGTTATTGCACCTGAAGACCCAGTTCGAAAAATGGTTATCGAGCAAATTGGCGGAGGAGAAATGTCGCTGCTTGATGGAAGAAACACTGTTCAGAATGGTTGGTTCATCGTAAGATCCATATTACCTAAAAACAAAACAAAAGAAGCTATAAAGTGGCGCATAACGCTAAATAATCTTTCTGCCTGGAAACGGAAACCAGTCATACAAATTTCACAGGTAGGTTATCACCCAAACCAGGAAAAACGAGCTATTATAGAACTTGACCTAGAAACTGAAAAAATCGGTGAAGCCACGCTGTTCCGTGTCGATACTGAAAAAGGATTAATCAAGGTTTTTTCGGCACAGCCAAAAATTTGGGGTAAATTTTTACGTTACAAATACGCAGTTTTTGACTTCACTCACATCTGCGAACTAGGCATGTATATTATCCAGTTTGAATCTGAATTCACTCCACCCTTCAGAATTGCAGAAGACATTTACAATAGAGATGTTTGGCAGCCAACATTAGAAACATATTTCCCGGTTCAAATGTGTCACATGAGAGTTTGTGATCGTTACCAAGTTTGGCACGGTGCCTGTCACCTAGACGATGCGTTACAAGCCCCGCCAGGTCACGAACACTTTGATGGCTATAGGCAGGGTCCAACCACGGACACTCCATACTCCACAGACGAACACATTCCAGGATTAAATGAGGGCGGATGGCACGATGCTGGTGACTACGACTTGGCTGCTGGTTCCCAAGCAGAGACTACTTTCAATTTAGTCTTAGCGAGAGAAGAATTTAATGTTGCGACTGACCAAACAAGTGTTGATCGAAAAAAACGGCTAGTCTTGCTGCATACACCAGACGGTGTTCCCGACATTATACAGCAAATTATTCATGGTGTAGAAAATCTTCTTTCAGGCTACCGCATAGCTGGCCATAGTTTCTCAGGCATCATTGAACGCGACATCCGACAATACACACATTTAGGCGACATCTCAGCCATAACTGACAACAAGATTTATGATCCTAAATTGGCTCCTGATGAGGTTTCAGGTGAAAGGTCAGGTAACCTTGACGATCGGTGGGCTTTTACAAGTCATGACACTGCCCTCGAGTACAAAGTCATAACAGCCTTAGCAGCCGCAAGTAGAGTCTTAAAAGATTATGATGATAACTTAGCCCAAGAGTGTCTAGAAACAGCAAAAAGAGTTTGGGAATATGAGCAAACACATCCTCCTGTGGCTTTACGCAGCGCATATTCCTATACTCCAGAGAACCAGGAAGTCTTTGCTACTGTGGAGCTTCTCATTACAACGGGAGAAGATCAGTACCGAAAGCGTTTGGTGAATTTGCTGCCAAGAATTGTCGAGAACATTGGAAGGGTCGGTTGGGCAATTGCACGTGCTTTACCCTTGATTAGCGACGACAACTTCGTTGCTGAAATAAAAGCAGCAATCACAAAATATCACCTCAAGCTGCAAGAAAATTTGAAAAAGAACCCATATCAAGTGCCTATAAGAGAAAGCATCTACGGAGGCGTCTGGGGAATTGGCTGGGAAATTCTTGGCTTCGGTCTGGAACAATACTATTTAATTAAGGCGTTTCCCGAACTATTTAGCAAAGAGAATCTTTTTGCAGCAGTTCACTACATTCTTGGTTGCCACCCTTATTCTAATGTTTCACTTGTTTCAGGTGTCGGCGCACGTTCATTGACCATTGCTTATGGAACAAACAGGGCTGACTGGTCATACATACCAGGCGGTGTAGCATCGGGACCTGCGCTTATTAGGCCAGATTTTTTCGAACTAAAAGATAATTTCCCGTTTCTCTGGCAACAAGCTGAAAACGTGATAGGTGGAAGTGCAGCCTATATATTCTGCGTACTAGCAGCAGATAAGCTTCTTAGAACCAAAATTTAAAAGAGGCATTAAATATTGCAGCAACAATATTACTAGAATTTGGTTTTGCGTTACTAACGGATGGTTGCGTCTTAATTTGTCTACTTTTTTTTATATTTTTAGATGTATTCTTTGGATGCACATAGACGGTTCATGGATTTGAAGGCAAATGGGTTACTAACTTAAAAGGATAATACAAGGTTTCATATTCATTTTTATTTTAGAGGTTAACGAATTATGACTATTGAGTCCAAGATGTTTCCATTCATTCAAGTCGTGGGTATACTATTAATGATCCTTGGCATTCTGTTATTCATTATGCCCGTAATTCTTGAGAAGATGCCTTCTTTAGAGAATATTCCATGGATCATCCTCTACGTATATCGCCACGATGGCTTTGTCTTAGTAACCTCGCCAATTCTAATAATATTCAGTATCTTGTCGCTTTTATTGTGGCTGCTTACACGATCAAGTTCCCCGAAATAATGATGCCCATAAAGAAAAGAAACGTTTCAGAATAGATTTAAGTGTAGTTTTACGTATTCTTTTTCTATGGACAAGGAAAATGTAGTTGTCATTTTCAAAAAACCAAGTAACGTTGTTTTAGAGACAGAGCCCATGCCTAAGCTAAAAAACGAGCAAGTTTTGATAAAAACAAGTAAGACTCTAATTAGCACTGGCACTGAGCTCACAATATTAAGTGGTAAGTTCCCCAAAGATTCTGCTTGGGCTAAATATGGCGTGTTTCCATTTCATCCAGGGTACGATAATGTCGGCATAGTGGTCGAGGTTGGTAAAAAGGTCAATAAAGAGCTTGTTGGAAAAAGAGTGGCAACACACAATGCACATGCAAAATATGTTTGCTCAAACTATGAAAATCTCCGATTCATCCCAGATAAAGTTTCGGATGAAGAAGCCGCTTTCTTCACAATCGCCGAAATTGTCACAAACAGCGTCAGAAGAGCAAACGTTAGGCTTGGAGAGTCAGTTGTCATTTATGGCGCGGGCTTACTAGGACAACTCACTGTGCGGATATGCAGACTTTCTGGGGCAAGGCCCGTAATGGTTGTCGACGTTTCTAATCAGCGGTTAGAAATGCTTCCGCAAGACCCATCGATAGTAAAGATTAATCCAAAAGAGGTTGATGTGGAAAAAACAGTGTCTTCGCACACAAGAGAACGAATGGCAGACGTGGTTTTCGAAGTAACTGGGAATCCTGACTTGATTCCTTCAGAGTTCAAAGTTCTTCACAAACAAGGAAGGTTCATTGTTCTCAGCAGCCCTCGAGGTCCGACGATGTTTGATTTTCACGACCTTTGCAATTCGCCTAGCTACACAATCATTGGAACGCATAATTTGTCTCATCCGCCGGTAGAAACTTTTGACAATCCTTGGACTGCAAAGAGGAACTGTGAATTGTTCTTTGACCTTATTGTTACAGGCGAAATTAACGTTAAAGGACTGATTACCCACCGAGACTCCTATGAAAAAGCTCCAGAATTATATGCAATGCTGTTAAAAGACAGAACTCAAGCAATGGGCGTAATTCTTGACTGGACATAAACACATTGGCTATTCGCTTGATTTTTTATTTTAAAAATATTATGTTATGCAATTTTTTATTTTTGTTATTGAATAAAAATTTTTGGTGGAAAAATGGCACAGTTTAAAAAAGATATTTATGCAAATCGCGGGTTAGATTGGGAGAACCCAAGGATTGTAGAAAGAAACAAAGAACCTGCGCACGCAACTCTGATTCCTTACGATGACGAAGAAAAGGCATTAAAAGGTAATCGTTCAAATTCTCCATGGTTCATCCCGTTAAATGGTGAGTGGAAATTTAACCTCGCCAAGAATCCGAAAAATGTGCCTAAAAACTTTTTTAAGACAGACTTTAAGATCAGCAACTGGGACAGGATTCAGGTTCCAAGTAACTGGCAGATGCTTGGATACGACAAACCGATCTATACGAATGTACAGTACCCCTTTCCTGCTGATCCACCGCGTGTTCCGCTCGATGATAACCCAACAGGTCTATATCGAAGAGATTTTGAAATTTCAAAGTTATGGAAGAACAGACAAATTTTCCTTGTTTTCGATGGGGTTGACTCTGCTTTCCATGTCTGGGTAAATGGTAGACTAGTCGGTTACAGTGAAGATAGCCGGCTGCCAGCAGAGTTCAACATAACATCGTTTATTCACACGGGAAGGAACGTCCTAGCTGTTCAAGTTTATCGTTGGAGTGATGGAAGCTACCTCGAAGATCAAGACATGTTTAGATTAAGTGGCATATACCGCGATATCTACTTATTTTCAACGCCAAATATTCATATCCGAGATTTTTTCGTTCAAACAGATCTGGACAAAGAGTACAGAGATGCTGTTCTTAAAGTCAGAGCTAAAGTGAAAAATTACTCAAATCACGCTGCTGACAGATGCACCGTCGAAATTATGTTATGCGATGTTAATGGAAGAAACGTTTTTGAAAAACTTGTCTCACAGGAAATTGAAGATCTAAAAGCCAAAAACGAAATTGCTGTCGAGTTCACACACGAAATACAAAACCCAAAGAAGTGGTCAGCTGAACAACCATACCTTTACACTCTTCTTCTGAAGCTCAAAGACGCTTTAGGCAACATCTTAGAAGTTGAAAGTTGCAAGGTCGGATTTCGCGAGGTAGAAGCTAAAGATGGACGAATCCTAATTAACGGTGTTCCCATATATTTTAAAGGTGTCAATAGACATGAGCATGATGGGGTTAGAGGTCACACCGTCACCGTTGAATCAATGTTAAAGGACATTAAACTCATGAAACATTTCAACTTTAATGCAGTGAGAACGTCTCATTACCCGAACCATCCTGTCTGGTATGATCTTTGTGACGAGTATGGAATTTATGTTATCGATGAAGCGAACATTGAATGCCACGGAATAGCAAACATCGGCGAACAATCTTACCGTATAGAACCTGCCAACGATCCAGAGTGGCTAACTGCTTTTATGGAAAGATGCATTAGAATGGTTGAAAGAGACAAAAATCACCCATCGATAATTATGTGGTCTTTGGGCAACGAGTCAGGATACGGGCCTAATCACGACGCGGCAGCTGGGTGGATACGCGGCTATGATCCTTCGCGTCTTATCCATTATGAGGGAACCATACATAAACATGGAAAAGTTTCTGCATCAGTCGATGTAATCAGCGTCATGTATCCATCTCTTGAAAAATTAGCTACCATGGCTGAAGACCCAAATGAAACTCGGCCAATTATAATGTGTGAGTATGCGCATTCCATGGGGAACAGCACTGGTAACCTCAAGGAATACTGGGAAACAATCCGAAATCACAAACGTTTGTGTGGAGGATTCATCTGGGACTGGGTTGACCAAGGCATAGAACAAAAAACCGAAACAGGGAAAAGGTATTGGGCGTATGGAGGTGATTTCGGAGACGAACCGAACGACGGAAACTTCTGCATCAACGGGCTCGTTTGGCCAGACCGTACGCCACATCCAGCAATGTGGGAGTGCAAAAAGATTTTTCAACCCATCAAGATTGAACCTATTGACTTAATTTCTGGTAATCTTGAGGTCATTAATGATTTCGATTATTCTGACCTAAGTGGGCTGGACATCGAGTGGGAATTAACAGCGGATGGTGAGATCCTCCAGAAAGGAAATATACCTAGACTTAGTATTCCTCCAAAAAATCGTGCAGCCATAGTTGTCCCATATGTAATGCCCCCTTTGAAACCTAGAACAGAGTACTGGCTGATGTTACGTTTCAAATTCTCTGAACCTACATCTTGGGCTCAAAAAGGCCACGAAGTTGCTTGGGAACAATTTAAAATGCCATTTACAGCTCCTCCAGGCACAACAGCTGACGTTCAAAATATGACTGCCGTTAGATTTGATGAAACAGAAACCCAAATAACAATAATAGGTGCCTTCTTTAAGATAATTTTCAGTAAGGAAACTGGCAAAATAACCTCTTTCAAATACAGGCGGTCTGAGCTCGTTAAGAATGGTCTTGTCTTAAACGTTTGGCGAGCACCAACTGACAACGATGTTCCGAGACTTGCTCAAAAATGGCGAAGCTTTGGCCTAGACCGTGTTGAGCACAGAGTAAGAGGTGTTAAAGCGATAAGGGCCAATCTTCAGGTTGTGCAAGTCTTTGTGGATACCAAAATCTATACGCCAGGCCTTTCTGACGGTTTTGACTGCCAATACGCATACACGGTTTTCGGAAGTGGTGACATAATAGTCGAATTAGATGTTACTCCAAGCCTCAAAATTCCGTCTCTTCCACGAATTGGTTTACAAATGAGCTTACCTGAAAAGTACAATGTCTTCACTTGGTATGGTCGAGGTCCACATGAAAACTACTGCGACCGCAAAGAAGGAGCCCCGATTGGAGTCTATAAGGGTAAAGTCTCAGAGCAATACGTGCCTTATATTAAGCCACAGGAGAACGGGAACAAGACAGATGTTCGATGGGCCTCTTTAACCGATGGAAAAGGAGTAGGGTTACTAGTTGTTGGTATGCCTTTAATGGAAGTAAACACTCAATACTATAGTTCCGAGGATTTGGAAAAGGCAAAACACACGTTTGAACTAATCCGAAGAAAAGAAATCATTTTAAACATTGATTACAAACAGTCCGGACTCGGAGGCGGAAGTTGTGGGCCAGACACCCTACAGAAATATTTGGTTCTGCCAGAACCAGTACATTTCTGTGTGAGACTAAGACCTTTATCTCCTCAAGACCCTTCAGCCAAGGAACTTAGCAAACAAAAATTTGAAAAGACATTGCGTGTTTAATGGTTTACTCCTAAGGCTTTTTATGGTTAACAATATTTACAGCATAGAATTGTGGTAAAATACTCGGTTATGAGTTTTTTATACTGGGCTGTATAGTATTGTCCAGCAAAATATATTTAGAAAGATGGAATAGTTTTGATTAAGTTGAATCATATACTAATCTTTAGAGCTGTTTGAGCGGGGCTAATTTAGTTGACAGACATTGTGCTTGTTTTCGAGGTTCACCAACCATTCCGGTTAAGGCATGATTTCTTTTGGGAAGACAGGCTTTATAAGCGTTTAAGCAAAGAGGAGCTTTTCCAACATTATTTTGATGATAAGCTTAATCGGGAAATCTTTGAAAGAGCTTGTACAAAATGCTATTTTCCTTCTAACAGTATACTTCTAAGATTGATTGACCAAACCAAGAACCGTGCTGGAAAGGTTAAGGTTTCATTTAGTATTTCAGGCGTTTTTTTAGAGTATTGTGAGATGTTCAACAAAGATTTGTTAGAGTCTTTTAGGCAGCTTGCTGAAACTGGCTGTGTGGAGTTCATAGGTCAAACATACTTTCATTCTCTTGCAAGCTTTTATCAGGAAGCTGACGAGTTCATCGACCAAATAAAGATGCATCAGCAAGCAATAAAAAGCCTAGTAGGATATAGTCCAAAGGTTTTTGAGAACACAGAGCTTCTTTATAATAATGGCATTGCAAAAATTGTTGAGAAAATGGGTTTCAAAGGAATCTTTACAGAAGGTGCTGAGAGAATCCTTCATTCTAAGTCTCCGAACTTTCTCTACAAGCCTGTTGGCTGCGAAAAAATCAAGGTTTTGCTTAGGAACTACAAGTTAACGGATGACATCGCGTTCAGATTTTCGTCAAGAACGTGGACTGAATGGCCATTGACGGCTTCAAAATATGCGATGTGGCTTGCTGAGACGCCTGGAGACTATATCTGTATTTTTCCTGATTATGAAACCTTTGGCGAGCACCATTGGCCCGAGTCAGGTATACATGAGTTTCTGAGACATTTGCCATTGGAAATTCTTAAGCATAAACATTTGTGTATGTCAACTCCTTCAGAGGTTTTGGACAAGTTTGTTCCTGTTGGCGAGATTGATGTTCCTGAACTTGGTGCGACTGTCTCTTGGGCTGATGTCAAACGGGACACAAGTGGTTGGCTTGGAAACACGATGCAATGGGCCTACTATCTTTCTGTTCGAAGGCTTGAACCCTTGGTTAGAGAATCAAGAGATAAGTTTCTTTTGAAGTTGTGGCGGTATTTCCAAGTAAGCGACCATCTATACTACATGTTTACAGAAGGTGGTGGACCAGGTGAGGTGCATTCTTATTTTAGTCCCTACAGGTCAGCAATGGATGCTTACGTGACAGCTCAGTCTGCAGTGTTGGATTTTGAAAGCAGGGTTAAACGTGCCGTGGGGGCAGCGAATGAGCCTTTTCTTTTCTACGAGGGAAAAGGCGAGAAACAGTTCACAGGATTGATGATTTGGAGTTTAAAAGGATTTTCGAAGATAATCAAAAAAGTAAGCCTAAAGTCCATTACATTTCATAATAGCAACGGTGACTTCGAAAATTGGGTAGAGTACTCATTACGCAATCAGAAATTAGCTGAGAAATTCAGGGAAATTCGGTTGTCCAAATTAAGAGGTGAAGAGCTAAGGAAAGCTTTGGAAAAAGCAGTAAGACAATGAAAAGCAGAGTGTAATGTTTTTCGTTTTTTGGTGGTATCTTTAATTCTTTGATTTGTTAAGGCACTTTTCAAGAATTTTAATGGCGTTTTCTTTGCCCATGTCAACGAGGTATGGCCCAAGCCGTGGTCCAGATGTTGTTCCAAAAAGAATCATGTACAAAGTTTGGAAAAACGTTTTTGTATTTATGTTGTTTCTTCTTGAAATTTCGAAGATTGCTGCTTGAGCAGCGTTTGGGTCATTGGTTTCCTTTATTGCCTGAATAAGCTGTTTAATAGCTGTTGTTTCTTCTGGGCTTAAGTCGACTTTTGTCTCTGTTGCTTCCTTGAAATCCTTTACCCAGTTAAGCGCGTATCTTATGCGTTGTTCTATGTTAGCCTGATTTCCATCTTTCAAGTATCCATAGTTTCTTAGCTTCTCTATGATAAAGGTCATTTCTGAGCCTTCCGGCGCGACTCTTGCTAGGTTTACTAAGAGATTGTAGGGGACGTGTATGCTTGGGCTTGTGGGAGCCTTCATGTACCAGCAATACTTGAATAAGCCTGTAAGTTTAGCCTTCTCCATTTGGTCTGAATTTTTTTTCCTTCCGAAGTATATGTCTTCAAGTTCGTCTAGTTCGTCCATATAACGTGGAATGTCGATAATAGAAATGTTGCGGGTTCCAACAAACCTCTTCAGGGTCAGTAGCACCATGGACTGTGGAGAACCATATTTGAACCAGACTTGTGGGGTGAAAACGTTGCCTACGGATTTTGAGATTTTCTTTCCACCCTTGTCGAGGTACATTTCGTATTGGACATGCATTGGAGGCTCGTATCCTAGAATTTCACGCGCTATTCTGTCGTTAACTCTAACCGAGTCCGCAATGTCTTTTCCGTACGCCTCGAATCTAATGTCAAGCGCGTGCCATCTCGCTGCGAATTCGCCTGCCTTCCAAGCTAGTTTCCCTTCTCCCTTTGTGTAGTTAGCTTCGCCTTCATATCCGCATCCTTCCAGCCATTTGTGTTTGATTTCCATGCCCTCGCATTTGTAGAGAATCTTGTCTTCTTTTGGGATGAATTTGTATGCTTTAGTCGTGTAGATTCTGCCACAGGATTGGCAAACTGGGAAATAGGGCAATGCTTCTAGGTACTTTTGTTGTCCAGTTTCTTCTTTAACTATTTTGCCTATGCGTTCCGAATTTTCCATTAAGGTGCGGATTTGTTTGTTCAGAAGCCCTTTTTTGTAGATTTCTGCACCTTTGAACAGGTTATACGATATTCCGCATTTGTCTAGTGCATCGAGAAGAAGGTTGACCATGTGTTCCCCGTAGCTCTCGTGGCATTTGAATGGGTCTGGAACGTCGGTGACAGGAAATCCGACGTATTTTTCTAGGCTTTTTGGGAGTCCAGTTGGGACGCTTCTCAAGCCGTCCTTGTTGTCTGAGAAAACTATGAACTCTGAATTGAATTCCTGTTCTTTAATAGCCAAAGAAACTGCGTAGTTTCTTGTAACCTCGCTTAGGCTGCCTATATGTGGTATGCCTGATGCGGCAACTCCGCTTTCAACCCTGATAATGTGTAGTGTTCTGCCGAGTTTTTGCTCTCTTTCAATTATGTCGAGAGCAATTTTGTCGTACCAGGTTCCGTGACCTATTATTTCTTCCATTGTTTCTATCCCATTTTTCTTGAGTGATCAAGCATTACTGAATGAAGTGTATTTTAAATAAAAATGTCGGTAAATAATAACTTTCCTAGATGTAGAAAAATGTTAGTGAGTACTTGCTCCAAATTGTTTATTATGCCAATCGCGAATTACTTATTTATGGCTTTAGATGCATATTGGGGAAAACGGAATTTTATGAAAACAAATGAGCCGGAAGGTGAAATTAGGAAAGACGAAAAAAAAGGCGGCATCTACGTGATTCAAAAGCATCAGGCGACGCATCTTCATTATGATTTTAGGCTTGAGAAAGGCGGCGTTCTTAAGAGTTGGGCGATTCCAAAGGAGCCTCCCGTTGAAAGGGGGGTTAAAAGACTTGCTGTGATGGTTGAAGACCATCCGCTTGAGTACGCTGATTTTGAGGGCATAATTCCGGAAGGAGAGTATGGGGCTGGTTTGGTGCAGATTTGGGACAAAGGAACCTATGATGTTGAGAAGTGGGACGAAAATGGAATCACGGTTTTCATAAATGGCGGTAGACTTAGTGGAAGGTACTGTCTGGTTAGGTTTAAGAGAGAACAGAATTCTTGGCTTTTCTTCAAATGTTGATGAAGATCTACGGAGTAGGCTTATGAATCGTGAAAAACGTTTCGAAGTGTAATTAAAATGGAAAATGACAAAGCTGTGGTTGCTTCGTCTATTCGGAAAGAATACAACATATGTGGAACAATCGTTGAGGCACTTAAGGGTGTCGATTTAACTATTTATGCAGGTGAGTTCGTGAGTATTCGAGGTCCTTCTGGGGCTGGAAAAACGACGCTTTTGAACATTATAGGTGGCTTAGACAAGCCTACTTCAGGCGAAATTAAGGTTCTTGGGCACGATTTATCTAAGTATGATGAGCTTTTTCTTGCAACTTTTCGCTGTACTAACATTGGGTACGTTTTTCAGTCTTACAATTTGATTTCAACTTTAACAACGAAGGAGAACCTTGCGTTTCCCATGCAGTTAGCTGGATGGGACGATGATAGGATTGAGCGAAAAACGGAGGAGCTGCTTCAGCTTGTTGGTTTAACAAATAGGGCTGACCATTTTCCGTCTCAGTTGAGTGGTGGAGAGCAGCAGAGAGCGGCTTTTGCGCGGGCTTTGGCTAATGACCCGCTTGTTTTTTTGGCTGATGAGCCTACGGGTAACCTTGATTTGGACACTGGGTTAAAGATTATTGAGATTCTTGGTAGTTTGAAAAAGAAGAAGACGGTTGTCGTTGTCACTCACGATGAGCGTGTTACGAGGCTTGCTGACAGGGCTTTAGCTATGGTGGATGGTAAAATTGTTCTTTAGAGGTAAGGGGAAACTTGGCTTTTCCACTTAAGGAGTTAGCGCGGAGAAAGTTTCATTCCATGTTGACGATATTAGGTCTCGCTGTTTGCGTCTGCGTAGTTGTTTCGCTTTTTCTTGTCAGCGAAAATCTTAGTGTTGAGATTACGGGTTTTTCGGAAATTGGGTTAACAGCTGGGTTTTCAGCTGTCTTTTCAAGGTTCATTCTGCTTGTTGTCATTTTGAGTGGTGTTGCTGGAGTTTTGGTGGTTTATTTTTTAATGTTTACAGCCGTACTAGATAGGGCTCGTGATGTTGGCATCATGAAGGCTGTTGGGTACCCCAGTGACGCTATTTTTCAACATTTCGCAGTGGAGTTTTCGGTTCTTGTTTTAGCAGGCTGTTTGGTTGGAACGGTACTAGGCATTGCTCTTCATTTTATGTTTGTCTCTTTGATGAACTGTTTTGGGTTTCAAATTTCCATGAACCCGTTTAATTGGCAGATGATTTTGTTGATTTTCGTCTCGTTTGCGGTCTTTTCTTTTATTCTTAGTCTGCGGTTAACTGGGCGAATAGCGCGTATTAAGCCAGTTGAGGCTTTGTCTCAGGTTTCAGAAGACCCTTCTAAACAAAGATCCAGCTTGAGGACTCTTCCAATTTTTGGAAGAAGCATAGCAGCTCGCATCGCTTTGAGGTCTCTTGACAGAAGGTGGCCTATGACGGTTCGTGTGATTACTTGCCTTGATGTAATTATGGTTCTGTTAACCATTATTGTCGTGGGCGGATTAGTTGCAGAGGAAACCATGTTGAGCTACGTTCAAAGGGCTGTTGGAGCTAATGTGGTTCTCGTAGCCAAGCCCGAGCTGGCTGATTGGTACGAGCAGCTGCTTAGTAGGTTCCTACAGTCTAATGGAACTGAGCCCTTTAGCTATCTCAACGAGGATTATGTGATTTCAGGCTCCATTGTTTCCGAGATTAAGGGAGTTCAGGGCGTTGTGAAAGTTGATCCTAGGCTTGTCTTGGAGACCACTGTTGAAGAGGTTCAGCATATTTCGCCTGACATTAACAATCTAGGCCAATACGTTGTTGTCGGAGACAAGAGAAGCGCTGACGCAGTTGTCGTGGGTGTTCAGGGTGAAAGCCTTGTGAGTGACTGGCTGGTTTTTGGCGAGAAGCTTCAAAGTGGAGATGGGCGGGATGTTATGTTGGGCGACACGTTGGCTGCTAACTGCTTTGAGAACCCTCTTGTTCAAAGCCTTAGGGTTTTCGGCGGCGAGCTCCGCGTCGTTGGGGTTTGTTTGGACACGTTGAACAATGGGGTGGTTGTTTACATGTCTTATGAGAAGTTGTGTTCTTTGGTTAACTGTTCGGGATATAACGTTATTTTGGTTCAGGTTGAGCCTTCAAGTCGTTCTGAAACACTGCAGAGGATTAGGGATTCTGTTTCAGGTTTTGGTTTAGTTGTGGTTGATTTGGGTTTGTCTTTGGATAGGCAGCTTAGTTATGTCGGTCAGGTTTGGTCTCTTCTTCTTTCTCTTTCGCTTCTTTCGTTTATAAACGCTGCAACTTCGCTTGTTGGGTTCCTGATGCTTTCAGTTTCAAGTCAACAGAGAGACTTTAGTGTTATGCGTGCGTTAGGAGCTAGGTCTAAGACCGTTTTGAAAACTGTTTTGTTTCAGACATTTCTCCTTGTTTCAGCTGGCGCCCTGTTTGGGTTTCCAATTGGTCTTGCCTTTGTATTGTTTTTTCTTATTCCTGAACCTGTTGTTTCGCTGAACACGGTTGTAGCGATGGTGCTTCTCATTTTAAGTTTAATTACAACGTTATGTTTGGCAATCTTGTATCCTGCGAGGAAAGCAGCTAAGGCGCGAATACAAATAATGTGGGCATAAATCCAATAGCCGTGTTTTTGTCTCTTTTGTGGAGGGGTGATTGTTATCTATTCTTGTTGTTGAGGGGGGAGGGAGTATATACAGTCGGGTCAGATTCTTTGACCATTTTTCCCTTTTTTGCGCTTACTCCATGCGTGTTGACAACTTTTTCTTCATGAAGGCTCTGTGGATTCTCTGTGAAATTGTGGATTCGGTAACTGTGAAAACTTTTATCTTTTTGTTTTAGCTGATTGTTGGTAAGTCAACGTTCTTTGCAGCGTAATTCTTAAGATGTATAAAGCATCATTACGGTATGGTTTTTATTGCAAGTTTTAGCGTGATGGGTTTGAGCAAAAAAGTGTCACTGAAGGATCAAGTGTCCTGTTGGATTCAAGATTGCGAGCGGCTGGTAGTTTTAGGGGTTGGGAACCCGATGCGTGGAGACGATGCTGTGGGAATTGAGGTGGCTAAGAGGCTGTTTGGAAGGGTTCCTGAGTGGATAAGAATTATAGATTGCGGTATGACGCCGGAAAATTTTCTGCCAGAAATTGAGGCATATTGTCCTACGCATGTGTTAATCGCTGATGCAGCTGAACTGCATGCAGAACCTGGCGCAGCTCAGCTTCTTCCCTTGGAGAAAATGTTGAATGCCGCAATTTCAACCCACACAATTCCGTTATCCATATTGGCTGGGGTGCTTGCGGAGGAGGTTAAGGCGAAGATAGTGCTTCTTGGAATACAGCCACATGACACAAGCCTCACTGAGGAGATGTCACCTGAGCTTAAGAAGGCGGCTGAAGAAATCATTGAAACAATCCTTGAGGCTGTGAAAGAGAAAAAATAAAAATTAACATCTATTGCTGTGTTTATATGCTAAGAATAAATCTTAATTTGTGTCTCCGTAAGAAAGAGATGTTTCGCTGTGCGTGTCAAAATTAAGGTCAAAGGCATAGTTCAAGGCGTGGGGTTCAGACCGTTTGTTTACCGCATAGCTCAAAAGAACAAGTTAACGGGCTATGTTCGAAACAGAGGCGACGCCGGAGTAGAAATTCTCGTTGAGGGCTTGAAACAAAACATCGATTCTTTTTTAGCAGATCTTCAAAAGAATAAGCCTCCGCAATCACGAATATACGAGGTTATCACTGAAAACTTAGCTGGAGACAACCAGTACGAAAAATTTTTGATTATTCAAAGCTCAAGCGAAGCGGAGCTTTCAGGTTCCGTCATTCCGCCGGACATTGCAATCTGCAACGAGTGCCTTAAGGAGATTCGCAGCCCAAAGAACAGGCGGTTCGAGTATTTTTTTATTACTTGTACTGATTGTGGTCCCAGATACACTATTATCGAAGGTCTTCCCTACGACCGAGAAAAGACAACGATGCGCAGCTTCCCAATGTGCAAAGCTTGCGAAAAGGAGTACACAGACCCGTCGAACAGACGTTTTCACGCCCAAACAATTGCATGCCAAAAATGCGGACCCAAAGTCTATTTAACAGCGAACAACGGAACCCCCGTAGGTGTTAAGGACCCAATTCGTGAAGCTGGAAAACTACTTTCAGAAGGCCTTATTGTTGCAATAAAGGGGTACGGCGGCTTCCACGTTGCAGCCTCAACAGTTAAGGATGAACCCTTGATTCGACTTAGAAACGCAAAGCACAGAAGGCAGAAACCCTTCGCGATAATGGCGCCAAGCATTGAAGTTATAGAAAGGTTTGCTGAGGTAAGCAACGCAGAGAAAGAATTGTTGACTACACATATACGGCCAATTGTTCTTTTGAAAAAGTCGAAAAACTATTTTCTTTCAAACCTCGTTGCTCCAGGATTGCATAATGTTGGTGTGATGCTGCCGTATACTGGGCTTCACTACATGCTTTTCGACCGCGTGGATGAGCCTGCCTTTGTTATGACCAGCGCCAACCCTCCTAATCAGCCCATAATCAAGGATGACCAAGAGGCTTTGAAGCAGCTCGGCGCAATTGTGGACTATTTTCTTTTCCATGACAGACAGATTACGTTCCGTTGCGACGATTCCGTTGTGCGAGTCCACGGTAAAAGAACGGTCTTCCTTAGAAGATCAAGGGGGTACGCTCCTGCGCCGATAGTTCTGAGACACAAAAGTAAACGTTGCACAATTGGTTTAGGAGGCGAATTAAACAACACTGCTTGTGTTCTTTTAGGCGATAAGGCGTTCGTCTCTCAACATGTAGGCGACGTGGAAAACCTAGAAACAAAAAATTTTTTGAAGGAATCAGTCTTGCATCTTGTTCGCCTTACGAACTGTAAGACTGAGGTCATAGCTTGCGATTTGCATCCGAAGTTTACAACAACGATGCTTGCCCGTGAACTCGCTCAAGAAAACGGATGGCAACTTGTTCAAGTTCAGCATCACCATGCGCATGTTGCAGCTTTGATGGCTGAACACAATGTCCACGAGGTTGTTGGAATCTGCTGCGATGGCTACGGATACGGTTTAGATGGAGAGGCGTGGGGAGGCGAAATTCTTTACTGTGAACAGGAACCAAGCTTCGAAAGACTGGCGCACCTTCAGAAGCAACCTTTAATCGGCGGAGACTTGGCTGCTTATTATCCCGTGCGGATGGTCGCTGGAATTTTGCGTCACGAAATCAGCATAGAAAAATGGTTGTTGACTCAACGAGAAGTTCTTCCACATGGAGAAAAAGAGGTTGAAATTATCGTTAACCAGCTTAAAAGCGAAAAGACTATACATTGGACGAGTAGCTGCGGCAGAGTTCTAGACGCAATTGCAGCTGTTTTAGGCGTATGTTACGAACGCACCTACGAGGGAGAACCAGCGATGAAACTTGAGTCTCTAGCAGCGAAGGGCAAAAATACTTTAAACATTAAACCACTGTTTGAAGGAAAGACGCTGAACACTTCTTTTTTGGTTAGAGAAATATTTGTTAACAAAGAGAAAACTGCGAGGAAAAATCTTGCACGAGCAGCGCATGAATACATAGCTGAAGGCCTAGCCACTTTGGCAATTGAGCAAGCGCAGAAAAAAGGAGTGCAGCACATAGGGTTCTCGGGCGGCGTGGCATGCAACGAGTTAATCGCTTCTAGGATTCGAAGAATTGTGGAAGATTCAGGTTTTAGGTTTCTTGTTCACAGAACTGTTCCTCCAGGAGACGGGGGTACATCTTTAGGTCAAGCTGTAGTCGCGGGTTTTGAAAGTCTTTAACCATAACGATTTTATCCTGCCCATATAGTTTCTCATACAAGTGAACTGAAGTGTGTCTCGCAATACCAGCGAAGGTTCTAGAAACCAATGGCGACGTAGCTCAGGTTGATTTTGGCAACGGCGTTTTACGGAAAGTCAACGTTATGCTGGTTGAGGCAAAGGCAGGAGACTACGTTCTGGTTCACGCTGGTTATGCAATTCAAGTTCTCGACCAAAAAGAAGCTGAAGAAACTTTGCGTCTCTGGGACGAAATTCTGAGAACAGAATGAAAATGAGCACAGCAAATTCTAACATGTACTTTCTTATTGTTAACCTAGTGAGAGAGAAATAAACTAGTGCAATCAAGGATCTTTACAAAAATAGTTGGGGGTTTGGAGAGGCGGTCTACCAGTCGTCTGATTCTTCGTCTTCCCAATCGTCTTCGTCTTCTTCCCAGTCCTCTTCGTCTTCCCAGTCTTCCTCTTCTTCCCAGTCTTCTTCCTCTTCTTCTTCGTCTTTCTTCTTAAATGGTTCTTTCTTTAAGGACATTTTTTACACCTTGCAGATTATCCCGAACAACAATAATCAGATAAACCTTGACTAATGTTTGTGGTGCTAAAAATCACGTTTTTTCTGAACTCTTAGGAACAAAATGAAGACTAATTCAAAAAAGATTAAATTTTATTGCCTTTTGCTATTTAAAGGCTTTATTTTTCTATTTTTCATTAGAAAAAGTAGAAAAACGCAGACAAAACTGAAATTCTCTTATTATGCCAAACAGGGTTCCAGAAATGCAATCTCAGTCAATCGACGTATATGTACATAAAAAGCGTTCCTTTTTCATAAAAAGGTGCAGACAATAAATATCGGAGAATGCTTAACATAGTACCATGGTCACCTCAAAATTCAGAGATGCAGCAACAGCCCGACAATTAGCAGACAAAATACGTAAACTATCGCCAAAAAAAGATTTAGTCAAAATCTGCCACGTATGCGGAACCCACGAGTGGACCATAACCCATTATGGCTTAAGAGAACTTCTTCCAACAAACGTTGAGGTTATCGCAGGTCCAGGCTGCCCCGTCTGCATTGTACCCGCATCTGAGGTAGATGAAGCCATCGAGTTAGCCTCAGAAGGCATTGTCCTAACTTGTTTCGGCGATGTTCTCCGCGTTCCAGGTTCACGAATGTCGTTGCTAGACGCCAAGGCAGAAGGAGCAGAGGTTAGAGTAGTCTACAGCGTCAAAGACGCCGTGGACATGGCTAAAAAAGAAAAAAGAAAGAAATTTGTCTTTTTCGCAGTAGGCTTTGAGACCACAGCGCCTTCAACAGCCATAGAAATACTGAACAAGACTTCTAAAAACCTCAGTTTTCTCGTGTCTCACCGTTTAATTCCGCCTGCGATGAAGGTTCTTGCTGGAATGAAAGACATGAACCTAAACGGCTTCATCGCTCCTGGCCACGTCAGCGCCGTGATTGGGCTTGAACCTTACAAGGTATTTCCTCAAGACTACGGAATTCCGACGGTCGTAGCGGGGTTTGAACCACTGGACGTTCTTTTCGGTGTTTACATGATTCTGAAACAGCTTTCTGAAAACAAGCCGAGGCTGGAAAACGAGTATTCAAGAGTTGTTAAGCCAGAGGGCAACCTTAAGGCACGGAAAGTGATGGAAAAAACCTTTCAAGTTGTCGACGGTAGCTGGCGTGGATTAGGCAAGATTTCTTCGTCAAAGTTCGCTTTGCTACCAAATTTTGCAGATTTTGATGCCCATGCAAAGTATAATGTGAAAATTGAACATAGCACAGATTTGCAGCAGGGTTGCAAATGTGACCTCGTTATTGTTGGAAAGATTAAGCCTAAGCAATGCCCGTTGTTCATGAAAAAATGCACTCCGCAAAAACCTGTAGGAGCATGTATGGTCAGCAACGAAGGAACTTGCAGAATATGGGCAAAGGCAACAGAACAATAGAAAAATGATATGAACAACTGGGTTTTTCCCAGAAAATATTAATGAAAAATACCCTTTGGGCTATTATGGCATGTTAAGATGAGCTTTGGGATGAGCGCAGTTACAAGGCATCGTCTGAACGAACTTGAAAAAAATGAAACACCACTCAAAGCGGGCCTAATTGGCGCTGGATTCTTCGGTTGCTCAACGATTGGGCAAGCATCTAAAACTCTGGACATTAGGATTGCCATGATTGCCGACATTTCCAAGGAAAAGATTGTTCGATGATTCGTAAAATTTGCACGCTGTAAGCCTCGTGAAATAGAGGAAGTGAAAGACGTTGAAAAAGCTAACCACTACATCGAGAAAGGCGTGCCAGTTATAACAACTAACAGCGAAGTTTTGATACAAAGCAACGTTGACGCGATTCCCGAGTCCACGGGAAACCCAGAGATTGCAGCGAGGCACGCGTACAACGCGATAAACAACTCAAAAACATCGTAATAGCAACGGTGTCACAAGCGACAGCAGAGACGTAAAAGGACTATTCAAGACATACGAATCTCCAAAAGGCGTAAGAGGAAAAAACGCCCTTGTTTACAGACCGTTCCACTGGGCAGGGCTTGAGGCTACAACTTCTCTGGTACGCACAGTCCTATACAAGGAACCCACAGGCGCCCCGTTGCCAGCTAAGCCGTCTGCAGAAGTTTTAGCAGCTGCCAAGGAGTCATTGAACCTGGGAGACGTTCTTGACAGCGACGGAGGCTGCACCCTTTACGGCGTTGCAGAAAGAGCTGAAATTGCCAAAAAAGAGAACTGCCTACCCTTGGGGCTTGCTGAAAACATAAAGGTGGTTAAGAGGGTTCATCCAGACGGCATACTGACCTACGACAATGTTGAATTGGATGAAGACTTATTTCTTTTGAAACTAAGGAGAATGCAGGATAAAATGTTCTGAAACCTCAAACTTGTAGAAAACCCTTTTACACTTGTCTTTCATTGCCATAATTTTATTAACAATGCTTTACGAAAGTTTATAAAACCAAACAAAGTTTATTGCTGAGAAAAACGGAGAGGTGTTGCAAATGCCTTACGTTCCGCCTGAAGAGGCAAACAACAAGTTAATTGACACGTTGCACGAAATAAGGGCACGGAAAGGCTCCCCACCGTGGAGAGAAAAGGTTCTGGCTACTCCAAGGTTTAGAATGCTTGTTCACTGCTGGCCAGCCGGTTTTGGGCATCCTGGGCACTATCACCCGCGAGCTGATGAAATCTGGTACGTCATCGAAGGCGAGCTTACCGTTTCCTTTGACGGTGGAGAAAAGATTGTCGCTGAACCTGGAAGCATTCTGTTTGCCCAAAAAGGCACAATTCACGACATGAAATCGTCAGGCAAGGTTCCTCTTGTAATGCTTGTGTTCGTAACGCCAAACGAGCCTGACGACGAAGTCTCCTTATCGAATGAGAAAATGATATTCCCAAAATAGACAGCAGAAAATCTTTGTAAAAATGTATTTGCAAATTTTTTAGCTAATTCGTCTAAGGGTCAGTTTTTTCGCATAGCCTAGCGTCTTCAACGAGAAGATAGCCTGAACTGCCCTGCCACACTATTCTGGCTTTGTTAATTTGAATTTTCTTTTTGAAAAAAGGCGTGTCCAGAACCAAGGTTTCGTATTCTCCTCCCTCTCCGACAATTGAGATTTGAAACTTGGCGTTCAATTCTTTAAGATCTTCTACGACCTTTGGGTTTATGGCTCTTCCCAACCACTTTTGGTCAAAACCGTGCGCGTAAACACCTGTTATTATCGCGTGAAATTTGAGGGCGACAACTTCGTTTAACAGTTTAAGGGGGTCTTCCTGCCAAAGCGGCGTTATAGACGTGAGGTCGAGTTTCTCACAGATTTTATCTATCCTCATTTTTTGGTATTGCGACGAGATTGCACCTGAAACCACACCGTCAACATCAACAGTTTGGAGAAGGTTCTCAAGGTCAACTAGCTCAGTTTCTTTTTCGCCCTTCGTTTCGGCTTTAACGAGATGAATGCCTGATGCTTCAGCGAAAAGGCTTGTTAGTTGAATGTTTGGGTAATGGAACATCCAGCTGTCTGGTCTTTGAGGAACTATTGTTACGAGGTATTTTACGTTGTGTCCCCGCTTTAGAGCTCTGTAAAGCGCAAGTGCAGAGTCCTTTCCTCCACTAACTAGAACAGCGACATCCATCTTGAATCATTCTCAAAAGAGAAAAGCGTTAAGGTTCTCTATAAAGTTCTTCCCAGCGAAGCGAATATTTTTTCAACCTGATTTTTCCAACCATTCAGTCCCTGAGGCGAACTCGGATACTCGTTATACAAAGTTTTGACTGTTTTAACGGTTTTCGCCATCTTATACAGAGACCTTAAGAAAGACAGTCTTCCTAACCCTTTGAACACTCTTCGACTGGCGTCTGTCACGTTTAACCTTATTTCCTCTCCTAAACTTGCTTTAAGAACATCTTCTTCCTTGATTAGGCGGTACTTCATTCCGTAGTTCAAATCATCGTTAGACAAGTTTTGAAGAAACACGCGGAAAACGTCTAATCCTGCTTGTTTAGCTCCGTAGCTTTTCATAAAACGAACGTTGATGGGCCACAAGTTCTCAATAGTTGGTTGCCCCTTTTCTAAAGCTTCTGTAATCACTGTTCCAGCTATTGCTCCACCCATCATGGAAGGGCCGATTCCTCCGCCGTGAATTGGGTTCACTTGGCACCCGGCGTCGCCAATGACTACTACGCCATTTCCAACAAGCGAGTCTAAGGGTCTTCTGGTTGGGACGATGCCTCCTCCGCCATGGATGATTGTGGAGTCTTTAAACATGGGCATCGTGAGAACGTGCTTGTATAACATGTCTTTTGGGTTCGGGTGGCCTTTGACTGCGGCGACACCTAGTCCAACATTGACCTTTGTCTTTCCTTCGGGAAAGATCCAGTAATACCCACCTTCTGCCTTTTCTATGTCTAAATAGATTTCGCAAAATGTAGGTTCATCAACTTGCTCCTTTAGTTCACGTATCTCTCTATAGCAGACTACGGTGTCCTCGCTTCGAACGTTTGTTTCCAAACCAATTTTTGGAGGCAGATGACTTCGAACAACGGCTGAGACTCCGCTAGCGTCAATAATCACATTGCCTAAAAATTTTGTTTTCGCCTCTTCTTTGAGGAGTCGTACCTCTACTCCCTTCACTTTTCCGTTCTCTATAATGGGCTCCAAAACGTGTGTTGAATCGAAAAGTTCAGCTCCAGCGTCCAATGCTTCCTTTAAAAGCCTCTGCCCAAAAAGGTAACGGTTAATCATGAAGCCCGTTAATCCTTCGCCTACTATTCTGAAGACCGTTTGCAAGTCAGGAGAGTGAACGTTAATTCCCGAGATGTCTCCTTCCTTTTCCTGTCCAGAAGGATGCTTTAAACCTAGACTATCAAAGTGGTGTTTTCCGATTGCGTCACCACACACCTTTTGCCCAATCGTGTCTTTGTCTTTTCTGTCAATTAGACAAACGGTGAACCCTTTTTGGGCAATAGTTTTGGCTGTCATGGAGCCTCCTGTTCCCGCGCCTACAACAATAACATCGTATTGTTTCAAATCTCAGCAAACCTCAGGATTTTTCATAATTTGATGATTAGTGCATTATTTACACTTATATAAAAAACTATTTAAATCAAAGTCCAACTGCACAAAGCATAAAAAGTTAATTTCTAAAAAGAATTAAACAACTGCGAGGTACTCAAACCTCTAGGTAAATGTTAACCTTTCCAATTTGAACAATTACTCGTGAAATATAATGGCAAGGTTGCCTGTTCCCAAGCCTGTTTCAGGCGGTCTTTTGCTTTCTTACAAGTGCAACAGCGAGTGTAAACATTGCATGTATGCTTGTTCACCGAAATGTCGAGCTAATTGGATAAGTCTCGACGACGCAGAGAAGGTTTTAACCCAGCTCCACGCAGCCTTTGAAGAGAGCCAGCTGGCGAGAACTTCAAGGTTAGGATTAAATTCTGGCCTTCACTTTACTGGAGGAGAACCTTTTCTCAATTTTGGTCTTCTTTTGAACCTTGTAAAAATGGCTCATAAGATTGGTTTTTCGTCAACTTTTGTTGAGACCAACTGTTTTTGGAGCAATGATGACGAAGAAACCTTTGAAAAACTCGTTCAACTGAAAACAGCTGGGCTTCACGGCATTTTAGTCAGCGTTAACCCTTTCATTCTCGAGTATGTTCCGTTTGAGAAAACACTTAGAACAATCAACATAGGCGAGAAGGTTTTCAGTGGAAACATAATGGTTTACCAAGACTTTTTTTATCAACAATTCAGAAGCCTAAAAATCAAGGGAACTCTGTCATTTCAAGACTACTTGCGGAAGGCAGGAATCCGAAGCTTATGGTTTGTGGAACTCATTCCCATGGGAAGAGCGTGCTACAAGATTGGGCATCTTTTTGTGAAAAGACCAGCTGAAGCCTTTGTTAACGAATCCTGTTTTGAAGAGTTAACTAGGCCTTGGCATATTCACGTTGATAATTATTGCAACTACATTACAGGGTACTGCGGAGGCATCTCGTTAGGCAACGCACGAAACCTGAACCAAATATGTCAAGGAATCAAGCTTGACGACTGTCCCGTCATCGCCATGCTTTCTTCAGACAAGGGTATTGGAAAACTGTTCCAGTTTAGCATCAATGAATATGGCTATAAAGAACTTAAAGACGGCTACGTGTCAAAGTGCCATTTGTGCTTGGACATAAGAAAACACATAGTTGAACAAACCAGCGAGTTTAGGGAACTACAACCTGAAGAATTTTATAATAATTTATAAATTATAAAGTGCTTTGCCAAGCAACCATAAAGGTCCTGTAAAAATATAGTCGACTTTTACCAGCTGGAGGATCCATATTTTTCCTCAAACAAGTAACGGACTTTTCTTATCGTTGGATAAGGCTTCATAACAATGGTTGAAAGGTTCAACTTCAGCCATTCATCATAGAACGCAGAGACTTTTTTTACGATTATGAACCTTCTTCTTAGGTTGCGAACAATCTTAACTGAGCGAATTTTGTCTATTTCGTCTTGTTCAATTTTCTGAATCAGAGACTTGTATCCTTTGATTATACTTTCAACCTCTTTTACGACGCGGTTTTCAGTTGCGGCCAGCAATCTATCGACGGCCCTGCTGTTGACAACAACCAATCTAGGAATAATTACGGCGTTTTCATCAAACTCTCGAACGTGCTCCCAGAAGCTTCCTGCGCTCATAAGTCTACCTGTTTCGTCATGAAAGGGTCTGTGCGGAAAAGCACACACGCCTGGGCAAAGACGTATACACGGAGACCTCCTCAACCAGTTTCGAACCTTTACCCGAGTCATACCATCTGGACTTTGATACGCAATTATGATGAGACTTCCAAGTTCCCTTTGCTCGCCATCCTTCGGTGAAACAGGCTTCCTGACTTCCCGAATTCTTTTCAAAAGAGTAGGCGAAAAACCCTGCAATATTCTCCCTGACATCGCCAAGCTTTTTTTACCAATTACCCAGAAAGACCCGCGAATCCGCTTGCAACCTAGAGTTTTGAGTTGGTTCTCTACCTCCAATTGGGCATCAAGATTGTGAGGAGGCACATAGGCAGCATAATAAACCATATTAGATCATCGAGGAGAGCATGTTACACAGCACGCAAACCACGTAAAAGATGAAAAACATGTTTTTCAGGATTTAGTCATCTTTTTTTGAACGAGATCCCGTATTTGCTTCGCAGTTTCCTCAAAGCTGTATAAACCAGTGTTTATTATAATGTCATAGTAGTGCGGGTCAAGCCAGTACGCCTTAAACATTTTTTCAACCATATGTTGTCTTTCGCTGTCACTGATGCGTATGGCTTCCTTAGCCTTGTCGATGGAAACTCCACGTCTTTTAGCTATATGTTTTGCTCTTGTTTCAAGTGGACAAACTAATAAAACCTTAAAAACATCATTTCTGTTGAGAAGCATAAAAGCTGACCGACCCTCAACTATGGTGTCGCCTTGCTCCAAAAAATCTTGTATTTCACCTGACATCATTCCATCTAAATCAACCTCGCCTGAAAGTACTTGATCTTTGAACTTGCCAAACGACTCATCAGGGTAAACTCCTTTAAGATCAGTTACTATGCTCTTTATGATGGTAGCTGAGTTGATGACCCTTATTCCAAGCATCTCAGAAAGTAGCTGCCCAACCTCTGTGCATCCAGCACCTAATTCACCACAAATAGCTATATGCATTCTTTCACCCGCTGCAACTAAATACAAGGTATGTTAAAAACGTTGTTCCAAGCTTAGAAACTTATGTCATCAATTCAGATAGGCCCTAACGGAAGCCCGTCTCCCCTAATATCAGCACAAAGCATCGTAACTTTTTCCTTTCTCATGCCGCAGTGAGCAACACCTGTTCCACCCGGATACTTTTGGCGAATCACAATATGCCCCAGTCTTTCCAAATTATCAAGCCCTTCGAAGCTTTCTTCAACAATAACTTGTTTGCCTCCATTCCACAAGAACCTTGGCGCATCCACAGCTTCTTGAAGGCTCATATCATAGTCTACACAATTTGTTATAAGCAAAACGTGTTGTTGAGGTCTGAAATCGCCTCCGCTGGCTCCAAACGCAAAAGCTTCATCGTTGTCTGACGTTGCAATTACCGAAGACAACGTGTGTAGAGGCCTTTTTCGGGGTTCAAGCCTATTCGCCCCAGTCTTTGTGAAGTGTGTTCCTCTACAGTTCAAGATTACGCCGGTCTTTGGATCCATAAGGCTTGACCCGAAACTGTAGTAGAGGCTTTGAATTGCTGAGATAACGTTTCCCCATTTATCAAAAACAACAAAATTAGTAGTGTCTTCAGGATGTAAAGTCGTTCCTTCAGACGCATTGTTAACATTAATGTTTTGTGCAAGTTCTTGTGCGTATTCTTTACTTAGTATCTTCTTTAGTGGAATCGACGCAAATTTGGGGTCAGCAAGATACAAGTTTTTTTCGACATACGCTTTTTTGGCAGCCTCAACGAACAGATGAACTCGTTCACTGCGAAATGCACCTAACCCTCTAGAATCGAAGCACTCAAGAATATTGAGCATGATAATAGTCGTTGCGCCTTGGCTGTTCGGAGGAACCTCGTAGATGCTATAGTCACGGTAAGAAGCCATTAAGGGATCAACCCACTCAGCCTCATAATCTGAAAAATCGTCAATCTCAAAAACTCCACCTTTAGACCGAAGATAGTCGCAAATTTTTTCTGCAATCCACCCTTCGTAAAAAACACGTGGGTTAGAAGCAACTTCCCTAAGAGTCTCAGCTAAGGCTTTTTGAGCCAATATTTCACTTTGGCAAAGAGGTCTCCCGTCTTTGAAGAAAAGACTTTTCGCCATTGGCTCCGTCAGTCTATGCATGTTATGTTTAATCGCTCTACCGAGACCATAGGAAATGGGAAACCCGTCTTCAGCAATGCGAACGGAGTCTTCTGCAAGTTTTTGGAACTCTAACGTGCAAAATCTCTTGTGAATCTTGTTTAACCCATCAATCAAGCCTGGAACAACAACTGAATGAGGACACTCAGCGGGCGTCTCGTAAAAACCGAGTTCCCTTAGAGATTCAAGGCTCAATTTCCTTGGAGCCCAGCCGCTTGCATTTATACAATAAACCTTTCCGCTTGCTGAGTCAAGAATTAAGGCGAAAAGGTCGCTGCCTAACGCTCCGAGGTGTGGCTGAGTTACCGAAAGCATAAGACTAGTAGCAACAGCAGCATCACAAGCATTTCCGCCTTCTAACAAAATTTTTAAACCTGCTACAGAAGCCAGTGGATGTTCAGATGAGATTCCTCCCATTTTTCCTATAAACGGAGCCTTCAGAAGCACATGCCTTCACCTTTTCTACATTTCACATGATTTTTCAAACAGTTTAGAAATTCAATTATGGCAAATGTTTTATTTAAAAACAGTCACTGTTTATATAAGGTCAAAAATCTCGAAGTGGGCCTCAGATGTCAGCTGAGGGTAACTCGTCTCTTAAAAAGAAAATTGAAGGCGAATTTCCAGAGCAGACTATGGACGTCTCTATCCTCGTTAGGACACTGGTTAAAAGTTTCCTCAGATCTGACAGCAATTATGGCGCCATAACTGACATTAAGACTGACCTGAACTACATCTACGACCTTGTAGTTCGATTCATTCAAGTTGAAAACATGGACATATATGCGGTGAAACTTGAGGATCGCATCCTTCTTTCTAGAACAGGTCCAGACTTCGATAACCTTTATGATGTAATAAAAGCTCGGTCAACACTTCAAATTAAAAAGGACATGATCGAGATCTGGGATGACACCTACAACAAGATACTGCACTTAATAATTGTGCCTGTTAAGAAACATTTTCCCATAGAATATGCCAACACACGTGAAAAAGCAAGATTTATCGAAAAGATCTCGCTGATGACCTGGACCCCTGCTTCACCATAGACAGAGGCTAAAAGAGGAAAGGCAAGGCTTTTTACATAGGCTTTTTAACAAGGGAAAATAGTAGATGATGAGCTAGTATTCTACTTAGCTTCTTAACGTAAAGGTTTTTCTTTTCTGCCTAGCACAAGCTCTTTCAAGGAGACACCGTTTACTGTGCTTACCTTCCATCTGATTCCTGGGATGTCTCCTAACGCTCCGCCTTTTGAACCTCCGATGCCCTCAACTACTACTTCGTCGTGTTCATCAACGCAATTTAAGGCTCCGTCCCCAGGAAGGAAGGCAGTGATGACCTTACCGTTCTTGATGAGCTGTGTGCGAACGCATTTTCTGATAGCGCTGTTAGGCTGCTTGCTTTCACGACCGACCTTTTCAAGAACAATTCCCCTGGCCATGGGTGATCCTTCAAGAGGGTCAGATTTAATGTCTAATCTAAGCATGCGACGTTTATAGTCTATTTTACTCCAGCGAAGTTTCTTTCGTTTTAGCTGCAGTTTCCTAGCAGCAAACATTCCTTTGGGCGATTTTCCCATTTTTTCACCTTTACACTTTACAATTTGCTGTTACGATGGATTTTCCATTATTGCGAAACATCAATCCATTTTTTAAACATTTCTATTTGTTCATGATGTTATTTATTAAAAAATTTTTAGCGAATAGAGTTACATAATTGAGACATTGTTTATGTCGAAGTAACGTTTTGCCAAAAAACGGATTCTTTCAGCGTTTTTCCCGTTCTTTCCAATCGCGATTCCCTTGTCTCTTGGCTCAACCGACACTACAGCTATAGTTTTCCCATCAGGCTTCTCAGTTATCCGTATCTCCCTAATCTTAGCTGGTTTCAAGGCGTTTTTGATAAATTGAGATGGATCCTCTGAGAACTCGATAATTTCATGTTTTTTTCCAGTCATTTTCTCGAGCATCGAGATGTTTTTTCCATGTTTGCCGATAGCCATACCAACATCGCCCTCTTTTATCACGAAAATGACTCTGTCGAAGTCTTCATCTACAATGCAGTCTCTCACCGTTGCACCCGTTATGCTTTCGAAAAGGGCGATGTACCTCATTTCGCGATTAGTAAATTTTATGCCTTTAGACATTACCTTCCTCCACTTTTTTCACTATGTCCGAGTCTCCAGGATCTCTTATCGCCAAAGCAGAAACAACAAAAGGCTTGCCGCAAAGTCTTCCAAGCTCCAAGCCCGTCTTCGGGTATACGAGAAACGGGATCTTTGAAATTCTACAGTAATGTTCAAGGTCTTCGCGTACTTTGTTTGGACAATTAGACGCAGCGATAACCAGTTGAACTTTCCCACTCATAGCACTGTTTAAGGTGGAGTTTAAACCAAATAAAACTTTACCAGTTTTCACAGCGATCGTAAGCGACGTGTCTAAATCAGCCAACTTCTTTCTCCTCCGTCTTTTCAGGCGGCACCGCAGACATGTAAATGTCCACAAGCCCTGTTCCAATCGGTATTGATTGTCCCACTATTACGTTTTCGGTGACCCCCTTTAGCAAATCTTTATCGCCTTTAACAGCAGCGTCAACAATGTTTGGAACTGTAATCTCGAAAGCCGCTCTTGCCAGAACACTTGCTTTTCCTCCACTTACGCCATGCCGACCAATTTGCCTAATGTTGCCTGTAGCAGCCATAATGTCTGCCACAAGCATAATGTGCCGTATGTCTACGTCCATGCCTTGCTCCTCAAGCACCCCCACTGCCTCAGCAATCAACGCGTTTCGAGCAGCCTCAACGCCTAATGTCTTGGAGATTTCGTGAATGTTATTCGTGGTAGTCCTCGTAGGATCAACACCTGGAACCTCAAGAACCTTCGTAAGATTCGACCCATCAGTTCTGATGACCCATTCGCCTTCTTCCTCTATTACTAGAACCCTTTTGATCTCAGGCACACCGTGCAGATGATGTGAAGATATTTGGTCAAGAAGCCTTCTTGCAGGAACTTGCTTTTTAGATTCGACGAAAATTTTGTTGCCATCAAAACTTACTGAGTATTTTGGAACGTTGAGAGACTCAGCAACCATTTCCGCTGTAATCCCTCTTTCCTTCATTTTCTCTGGGTTAAGCTCGATTACGACTCCTTCAGCTTCAGGATTAACGTAAAGAGCATCTGATACGTCTTGAATTGAGGTGAAAAGGATGCTTTGCGCAATCTTCTTGGCTTTTTCCAAGTTTTTGCTGTTTTCCTTATCCAGATAAATGGTCATCGTGGGAGTAGACGGCTCTCTTCTCGCATCCACTATTTCGATGAGGCGAGGAAGACCGATTGTAACGTTTTGCTCTTTAACACCTGCGTAGTGGAAGGTTCGTAAAGTCATCTGCGTACCTGGTTCACCAATCGATTGGGCGGCAACTACACCTATTGCTTCTCCAGGCTCAACCAGCGATTTCTTGTACCGTTCAACCGTGAGATTTACAGCTAAGTCTACACCCTTCTCTGTCAGTTTTGTTCTTGTAAGGGTTTCCTTCAATTCTTTTTCCAAGAGAGGCGTTAGTTGGTCTTTCACTTGTTCTAGGCATTTATCAATGAATTTTTCCGATGCTGCTGGGCCCTTTTCAGTGGCAAGCTCGATTTGTTCAACAAGTCTGCCAACGTTTACAGCTTTACCATGATCGCTACGGGCTGGATCTACGCCATCTTCACCGTATTTAAATTGTATGATGTCGCCAACAGAGTTCCTAACCGTCCCATCATATTCGACACGAAGGTGCTCCATAGCATTAATAAGCCGTCTCTGCATGTACCCGCTTTGTTGAGTTCGAACAGCGGTGTCTACAAGACCTTCACGGCCACCCATAGCGTGGAAGAAAAACTCGACAGGGCTTAACCCATCACGATATGATGAATAAATGAAGCCTCTTGCTTTCGGAGAAGGGTCTCCTGCCTCGAAGTGAGGAAGAGCCCTATCTAAGTACCCACGCATAATCCGTTTTCCTCGAACGGATTGCTGACCGAGGCATGCAGCCATCTGACCAATGTTCATCGTTGAACCTCTTGCGCCGCTTCTCGTCATTATTACTCCTGCGTTGTCCATGCTGAAATCTAAGTCAGCAACTTCACCTGCCTTTTCTCTAGCTTTCGACAGTTCATCCATAACGTAAATTTCAAACGATTCATCTAAGCTTTGTCCAGGCAGCCTTTCTAGTTCTTTATTAAGCAGTTGCTGAGTTAGCCTATCAACGTTTTTTTCTGCTTCTTTAATTCGGCGTTGGATTTTCTGCTTCGCATTTTGTGAAAGTTCCAGTTCACTGTATGAGTATGAAAGACCACGCATTGAAACAAACTTGGCTAACAGGCGGCTAATCCTGTTCAGAAATTCTCTTCCAGCATCAGTTCCGTAGTCCTTTATTATTCTGTGAAGGAGGCTTTCAGATTTTTCTGCGCCTATGGAGTTTCTGTCTATTGCACCGTTTATTAGTGTACCATTCTTGATGACAACATAGGCGTCATGTGGGCATTCTTCACGTAAACATTCCTTACAATTTTGGCAAATACTAGCTTTTAAAGCGTAGTTAAGATCCTTGGGCAAAAAGAGGCTAAATATTTGTTTTCCAGTCCATAATGGCTGAGGTTTCTTCTTTTCTGGTTCCGGCAACGGACCATCGTACCCTGTGGCAAACAGAAGCTCACAAACCTCTTTTTTACTTAGATAAGTAGGTTCAGGTTTGCTTCGAGTTAGCAAATATGCTCCACTTATGAAATCTCGGATGGCACCAATAATCGGACCGCCAAATCTAGGTGAAAGAATATGATCTTGAACTTGCATTAAAATTCTAGCTTCAGTTTGAGCTTCCTCGCTTTGCGGAACGTGGAGGTTCATTTCGTCTCCATCGAAGTCTGCGTTGTAGGGCGGACATACACACAGGTGTAGACGGAACGTCTTATAGGGCAAAACTTTCACGTAATGAGCCATTATGGACATCCTATGAAGCGAAGGTTGCCTATTGAAGATCACTACGTCTCCGTCTCTAATGTGCCGTTCAACGATGTATCCTGGTTCCACGCCTTCAGCGATTTTTTCCCTGTCCAAAACGAACTCCAATCTTACACGTTTTCCATCAGGCCTAACAATGTACAGAGCGCCAGGATAATTGTCAGGTCCGTTGCTAACTAAGCGTTGCATCTCTTGCAGGTTCCAATTTGTAACCTTCTCTGGAACAGAAAGCTTTGTTGCAATGGTTATTGGCACCCCAACCTCGCTTATGTCAAGATTCGGATCTGGACTAATTACTGTACGAGCTGAAAAGTCAACCCTTTTTCCAGAAAGGTTACTTCTAAATCGTCCCTCTTTGCCCTTAAGCCGTTGAGACAACGTTTTTAGGGCTCTTCCAGACCGGTGTCTAGCAGGCGGAATTCCCGAAGATTCGTTGTTAAAGTACGTGGTGACATGGTATTCTAAAAGTTCTGAAAGGTCTTGAATAATTAGCGTTGGGGCGCCTGCCTCAATGTTTTCTTTGAGGCGCTCGTTGATTCGAATAATATCAACTAGCTTATGCGTTAAATCGTCTTCAGACCTGATTCCTGACTCCAGTGTAATTGATGGTCGAACATAGACGGGTGGAACAGGTAGAACTTGAAGAATCATCCATTCTGGACGTGCACTTTTAGGGTCATATCCTAGTATTTCAAGGTCTTCGTCAGGTATTCTTTCAAATCTTTCACGTATCATGCTTGCGGTTAACCGTTGAGGGCCTTCTTCAATGTGTTCGTAGAAAACTGTTGGCTTAACAAACTCGATTTTGTATTGCCTTGTGCCACAATATGGGCATTCCTTGTTTTTCTTTGTTCGTTCAAGAATAGTGTCGTAATAATGGTCTGGCACCGAACCCATCAGCTTTTTGATACGTGAAACACGTTTTCTAAGCCTTGTGGTTGTTGATTCAGACAGCAAGATGTGCCCACAGTTTCTGCAAAACGCTTGAAGCAAATCATGAATCTTTTTGGTAAATTCCACGTGAACGATGGGTACTGCCAACTCAATATGGCCGAAATGCCCTGGGCATCTAGCAGCTGTGTTGCCGCAAGTCCTACATCTTTGCCCCGGTTCGAGAACTCCGAGCCTGCTATCCATAAGCCCCGAAGGTATTACGGCACCGTCCTCGTCATAAGTGTCTGCTGTTTTAATCTCGACCACGGACAGTTTACGAATCTCTTGAGGAGAAACAACACCAAAACGAATCTCTTCAATAATCTTGTCGTAGATTTCTTCAACTGCCATTTTAGGCTCTCTCCTTAAGCCTCAGCCGAGGCGTAACACACAAGCTCATTAGCTCCTGTAACAGCAGCTTAAAAGCGTATGAAACTTGAACTGGTGAAACACGTGATTGTTCTCCGCAGATCTGGCAAATGTACTTTCTCTGTTTGATGTCGTAATATGCGATTAGACCGCAGTTTTCGCAGACATAAAGAACGTATTTGTCTGATTCCTCGAGGAGTCTGTCACGAAGCAACATAGCTGCGCCATGTCCAATCAAGCAGTCTCTTTCCATTTCACCGAATCGTAGTCCGCCACCTCTTGCTCTTCCCTCAGTTGGTTGCCTTGTGAGCATTTGAACTTGTCCTCTTGCTCTCGCGTGGATTTTGTCAGCAACCATGTGATGCAGCTTCTGGTAATAGATTACGCCCATGAAGACTTCTGTGACGTACTTTTCTCCCGTTATTCCATCATAAAGGACTTCACGCCCAGTATAGCTGAAGCCAAGGTCTATAAGCATTTGTTTGAGCTCATCACCCTTCTTATTGATGAATGGAGTTCCATCCATAACTTCTCCTCTTGCAGATGCCACCTTTCCTGCAAGCGATTCCAAAAACTGTCCAATGGTCATTCTTGAGGGAAATGCGTGTGGATTAATGATGATGTCTGGCACAATGCCATCAACGCTGAAGGGCATGTTTTCTTGTGGCACAATCATTCCTATAACGCCCTTTTGACCGTGGCGAGAGGCAAATTTATCTCCCAGTTCTGGAATTCGTTCATCCCGCACTCTGACTTTCACAAGCTTGCTTCCTTCATTTGTCTCAGAGATGAAAACTGCGTCAACTGTGCCTTTTTCTGAGGGCCTCATGTCAACAGAAGAATCCCTCATAGTTGGTCCTTTGATTTCGAATTCCTTGTATTCCTCGAGAAAACGTGGTGGGCTTATTCTGCCAATCAGCACGTCACCGCCTGAAACATCAGCCTCGACATTCACAACTCCGTCTTCTTCTATGAAACGGTAATATTGTTCTCCACGGTATCCACGAGTTCCCGGCTCAGGTATAACTAGGCGGTCTTTTAAACCTCCCAAATATTGACGGCACTCAGCATCGTAGATTCTATAAAACGTCGAACGGGCCACGCCTCTTTCTATAGATGCCTTGTTAAAAATTAAGGCGTCCTCCATGTTATAGCCTTCGTACGAGAGAACTGCTACAATACAATTCTGCCCAGAAGGTCTAAGATTGTATCCTATGACGTCTAACGGTTTTGTTTGGACAACAGGAGTTTGCGGATAATGAAGTACATGAGACCTTGAATCCACTCTTAACGGAAAGTTCACGGCGTAGATGCCTAATGCTTGTTTCGACATCGCGGATTCGTAAGAGTTTCGAGGTGACTGATTGTGCTCTGCATAAGGAATCAAAGACGCGCAAGTTCCCAAAATCGAGTAAGGAGTAATTTCAAGGTGGGTATGCTCAATCGTTATGTCTTCTGGAGTTAAGGCCACTAAAGCGTTTTCTTCCTCCTCAGCGTCCAAGTATTCGATAATACCTCGTTTGATGAGGTCTTCCCAGTTCCACTCTTTAGAGCGGATCTTTACCATCTCTTCGTCGCCAAGCTTAGGCTTGCCGTCCTCGACAATTATGAGAGCTCGGCGAACTCGCCCTTCGTCGCAGTTAACATAAACTTCGTTTACTCCGTGAGCCTTAGAGAAATATGCAACATTTATATCAGATGAAATAGTGCCTTTCCTTCTGTCCTCTTTTAACTTATTGACAAATTCTATTGGAGAAATGTGATAGCCAATTGGGCAGCCGTCGACAAAAACCTTTGCACCCGAAACGCGAAGAGTCTCGTTGGCTTCGGTTAATGGGATGACGCCTCTTCTGTAAAGCATCTGCTTTACCTTTTCCTGATCCAATCCAACGGATATTGACGCTGACAATGCAAGGTTCTTCACTAGTCCGCAATTTGCGCCCTCAGGGGTCTCGTTTGGGCAAAGTCTTCCCCAGTGAGTGGCGTGAAGGTCTCTTGCCTCGAAGTTTGGTTGGCTGCGGCTGAGTGGAGATTGCAGTCTTCTCAGGTGGCTGTGGGCAGATATCATGTTGGTTCTATCAAGCAGCTGCGTGATTCCCACTCTTCCTCTACCCCAGTTTCCAGTTGCTAATGAGTGTTGAAGCTTATCTGAAATGATTCCAGGTCTCACAGCGATTGAGACGCTTATCATTCTTCTCTTAAGTCCCATTCTTTCAAGCTGATACTTAATATCACGGCACAGATTTCTGAAGGCTACTCTGAATAGGTCTGCGAGAAGTGGTCCAGCAAGCTTCAGCCGCTTGTTTTTGAAGTGGTCTTTATCGTCGGGTTTTCGTCGTCCAATCTTCAACTCAATGACTCTAGAAGCCATTTCACCAAGGAAGTAAGCCTTGTCTTTCCTGCTATCTTTTGTTCTTCCGACATGCGGCAGAAAGTTTCTGTCAATAATTGTTTCTGTTTTCATAAGCCTGTAGCTTTTCACTTGCCCGTGAGCTACCCTGTTACCGATGAAAAGAAGAGCGTCCTCCGTAGTTTCGACATCTGCAGCCATCTCGAATGACGGTTCAAGTTCACCTTGAATGATTTTATCTGCGGAAACCGCCTCAGCAATTTCTCGGTCAGATTGTAGACCCAAAGCCCTCATCATGACTATGAATGGAATTTCAGATGGGACTCCTGGAACCGAAATGTGGATTGTCCCGTTAGACTTAAGCCTGAGCTCTATTCGAGCTCTGAACCCAACTGTTGTAGAGAAAACCTTTGCCTGGTACACTGGATTGACGCCTCTAGTGTCAATGTCTACTAGAATGCGGTTGGGAGCCAAGTCTTCAATGGCTACGATGACCCGTTCAGACCCATTAATAATAAAGTAGCCGCCTGGGTCAAGAGGGTCTTCGCCTTGCCTAACCAGCTCATCATCTTTGAGCTCCGAAAGAAGACAGTATTTTGACTTAAGCATCGTTGGCAAGTCGCCGATGTAGACAAGTTCTTTCTCAAGTTCCTTATCGTCGATTACAGGCGTCATCTCCACGGAAAGAGGCATCGTGTAAGTAAGATTTCTAAGCCTTGTTTCCATAGGGTAAATTTCGTGCCGTGTTCCATCTACCTCAGTTATGTAAGGACCGTAAATTACGTCGTTTTCGATTTCGCGGACAATAAAAATTCTTCCAAATTTTATTTTGTATGGTCCTTCAGGAACCTCAATTTCGACTTCGCTAACCTCGTCTATCACCTGCTGAAGACCGTGTTCAACAAACTCATTATAAGAGTCAAGATGTTGCCTGACTAAACCTTTTTCTTCAAAGAGAGCCTTCTGCACCAAAAACGCATCATCAACATTAATCAAACTGAAAATAATCCCCCTTCAAGGTTTGAACACACTAAATGTTTACAGGTTCTATTTTTCAGAGTTTTTTCCTCCAACGGACCGGTAGCCACCCAGCCCAAGTGGGAGTCCATGATTGTTTTCACAGTTTTTGAAAGCTAATGAGTAAACGATAAACGATGTTAATAAATGTTATCATTCCCGCTTTCCAAACAAAAAGACGAATAAAAGTCTCACATAGATTTATTTTGGGAGAAACTCAAAGATTTTTAGTTTTTTACCCATTCTAAATTTCACCTTCAAGGAGCTGATAAACGATTGTAGAAGATAAGCTGAGAAAATTCTGAACAAAAAAGTCAAGATAATTTAGTGATAAGCAAACAATTGTCAAAAACCCCAGATGAACACGTTATTCCTGACCTCAAGCCATAACAGCGAAACATCTTAACATTTAAGAATTAAAAAGTAACAGGTTAAAACCGTCAAGTGCGCCATTCTGGACACAAACAATCAATATAAAAGAATAAGAAATAACCAATGTTGTCTTTATAGCCTCCATTTTCCGTATCTGTATGAAAAACAATTAGCTGCACAAAAATCGAAAAACGATGCTACACAAATCAAACCAAACTGAAACGTTTAAATCCACAAAGCCTACATAAAGAAAAAAAGTTTTCAATTTGCATAGAATAAGAACAGGTAAGATGGCCAAAAAAGCTGACCCGACTATATATACCCCCTCCCCCCTCAACAACTTACACAAACAGTAGGTTTTTTCACCGAAAAGAAGCTAGAGAAAGACTGATGGAACAAAACGCTATTAAATCAAATTTTTACTCAATGTGTCTCTTCAGGAGAGCAGCCAGTTTTCTGCACACATCATCTGGCTGATGCATGTCCAATCCAACCATGGGAATTGTGTGGCCAAATTTTTTCAATTCTTCGAATAAGGCCTCAAGAAATAATCCTTTTTCCTTTTCGTATTTTGTTTCACCACCAATATTCCTTGGAGTGCAATTTACTCCACAACAAGGAGACCTCTCTATACCAACGACAGCAAGCAAAACAGTTTTCGGCTCTCTTCCCTTTTCAACCAATAAACTTAGGTGTTTAGCTGAATCGACCGCTAACTGTTCACAATGTTCCTTAAACCCTCGTAAATTTTTGTAATAGTCTTTTGTCGCCGGGGGACGAGGATTTCCCAGAAACGTGTACTCTGGGCATGGCAATTGAAAAACTCCAATTTTTTCCTCGGATAAGAAACGCAAGATTTCGTAAACAGGACCAAGGTTTCTTTTTACGTTTTGCCCTTTTTGCCACCACCTCGTACTTTGGTTCAAGACGCAATGAGCGACAACCAAAACTATTGCATCTCGAGATTCGTTGGTTTCTAAGCTTCTTTCAGACATAGCTATCATTTCTCAAATAGAAACAAAATTTCCTTTAGCTGACAGAACTTGAAACTGGAGTTGGCATAGGTGGACGTTTTTGCACATATAAATAGCCGCGAGGCTTTCCTTCTCTTGTTATGATGCCGTCTCTAACCATGTCTCGGAGAACATGTGAAACCGCTGTTCGGTCAAAGTGATAACCTATTCTCGTCATCTCCTCGTGCACGTCACCTAGCAATTTTGGCTCAGAAAAGAAACCTTCATTCCAAAGTCTTTCCGCAATATCTCTGCACGTATCAGCCCTTACTGGAGAAGAAGTTCTTTCAATCGGAACGTTAACGGTCTTGCCGGCATATTCAGTTGCGCTTGCTAAAATTTTCTGCACTAGTTCCTGAACTTGGTCTTCTCTACAGTCAAGCTCGAATTCGATGTTTCCAACTTTCATTTTTATGTGAACGAGAGGTTTTGTCGTGTCCGGTTTTCCTTCGATCTCACTTGTCATATGGCAATCACACGTTGTCTTTGTCATGTTTATTGTTGAATATTATTGATTATTGAATTGTTCAAGTTGAACATGCGCAACATTTATATATCAACATCACACATTAATTGTAAATTGGTGAATATTGATGATTGAACAATTACAATATACAATAACACCAAGATATAACTTTCCACCAATCATGCGAGAAACGGAACTAAGCAAAAAACTTACAGAAGCAAGTCTACACACAATGTACAATGTTAGAGAAAAAACACTTCAGCCATTCGAAACACATCTTCTTGAACACCTAGAACCAAATAACCAACAAGTTTTCCACCAGACCCTTGAAAGAAAATCACTATCAACTCTTTTGACGCCTTTAACAGCCATCGAAGACCAAACACCGATCGTCGGAATAGACGTATCTGGCATAAAGCTTGGAGAAACAGAGACCGGAATCCTATGCGCAGTCAGAGGCGCAATCGTGTGGAATCTAAACCAAAAATACAGATATCTCAGAATTGGCCCATTTCCTTTTCACATCACAGAAGAAAACAGACAAGAACTCTTCAACCACTTTGAAAAGGGCACATTGCCAGAAGCAAACATTAGCCGCATGCCTTTGTTTGAAGTGATTGGAAAATTATGCAATCACGTGGAAAAATGGATTCAAACAACCATCGCATATCATGCAGCTGGAAGCATCATCCTTTGGGACGGTTCCTTAACTGCAGGAAATTCTGGAAATATGGCTAACGAGGTTTCATACATTCTGAAAACGGCAAGAAAACACGAAAATGCTATTCTCGCTTTCACCAAGGTTACAACAATCAGGTTTCTGGGCTGGAAAATAACGGACATTGTTGTGAATCATGAACCGCCATGCCTCTTCGAGGTGGACGAGTTACCATTGTCCATAACAAAAAATGCACATTTGCTTGGAAGGATCTACGTAGCTAATCTAGCGCCAGGTGGTTCTGCCTTCCGCTTAGATATCGACAAAAGTCTCTCCAAGGAAGATGGCATAATGGCTGTTCAAAAACTTCTTGGCAATGAACTTTTGTTCCAAGGATATCCAGAATGTCTTCGCTTAGCTCATATCTATTCAACCTTCACGGCAAACGACGTTATCGGCATTCAAAGTTTTCTTGCGCACGAGTATGGGTTAAAAATTGTTCCCCGAAACAACATGCGAAAGACACTGTTTGGACCATACGGCACAGGCTTCGAGGACTAAAAATGCGAATTTATAAAAAAGTCGGAAACACTTTGCACGTATTGAGTTTTCCGGGCGAAGATGTAGAAAAGGGAGGCTACCTAATCATCGAAGACAAGAAAGTAGGAAAATCCATGATTGCCCAAGTTATAGACATCCAGTTTGCCAACGTGCCAGGAGTGATAGAGGAACTTCTTCGTTCACCTAACACAGACGAGGCAGCTCAAGGCGAAGATTCTGACCCACTTGACATTATGTCGCACATACTCTACATTCAAGATGCAAGATTACTTATCTGTAAGATATATGGCACCCTAGCTGATGGAAAAATTTATTCAGACAACAATTGGCTTCCATCTCGCACACATTCCATCGTGCAAAAGCTGCAAACGGAAACTCTGCTAAATTTGGCAGGCATCACAAGAGGATTACGAATCGACTTAGGCACGACACACGATAAAGCGCCTTTAAGCATTGATGCTTGTGAGATGGATGGACGGCTTAACATAATCACAGGAAAGAAAGGCACAGGAAAGTCGCATCTTTCAAAATTGTTAGTCTTAGGTCTCGTTCACCACGGAGCAACAGTTGTAATCCTTGACATCAACGGCGAATACACAAATCTGGGTTTATCAGAAGGTGGCACAAAAAACGAGAACTTTGAAAAAATCCACGTTCTGTCACCTGGTAAAAACTTCAAGGTTACCCTTTATCAAACAAACCTCTATGTCATAATGCGGATTCTTACTTACGCGCTCAATTTGCCTGGAACTTCAGCTCGGGAATTCCGTCACATCTGGCGAGCTCTTGAAGAAAACGGAACAGTAACCCTGCACGAGCTAGGCGGGGCTATCAACCGTTCGAAGTGTAACCAGCATGTCCGAGATGCAATGTACTCACGCTATTACGCCATGGTTCATTCTGGGTTTTTCACAGACAACATGGCTGAAGCTGTAGATCTTGAGGCGCTTTTAAAGAAAACTGAAAGTAATGGTGGAGGGGCAGTAGTTATAAACCTAAGCGATACGTCGCCGACTGATAGACAGATTGTGGTTGAATTTGTTCTAGCGAAACTTCAGGAAATTCTTTCTCAATGGAAAATTAGGGCGGCATTCTTATTCGCTGAAGAGGCTCACCTTTATCTTAGGGAAACGTATTGGGACGATGCAGTCACGAGAATGAGACATTATGGCTTATTTACGACCTTTGTGACAAATCAGCCAAACACAATTAACGAGAACATTTACCGCCAAGCAGACAACATTTTTCTACTAAATTTTGTCAATGAACACGATTTAGAAATAGTTTCAAGAGCTGCAAGAGTTGATGCAGAAACAGCGGTGTCAATTGTCCGAGGCCTTCCGCCACACCACTGCCTTGTGCTTGGAAAAGTCGTAAAAGACTTTCCCATTATAGTTAAAATCAAACCATTAAACATACAGACCCTAGGACAAACCCGGTATTTTTTCAAAGAAAGAAAGAATGTAGAATAACTTTGAACCTTTATTTACTAATTTAGTCTAGATTTTTGTAAAGTTTTCTACAGTCTTCATGTCAAGCCTTTTTATTATCTCAATAACGAGTTTAATGGCGTTCTCTGCATCTTCAAGGCTAAACAGGCCGACATGGCTGTGAATGTGTCTCGTTGGAACGCTTATAACGATGCTTGGACAACCAGCCCTGTCAAGGTGAATTCTGCCAGCATCCGTTCCTCCTCGAGCAACTTGAGAAAGCTGAAGCGGAATCCCGGCGTCTTGAGATGTTTTCCAGACAAACTCCTTAAATGGCTGATTAGGAATCATCGTTCGGTCATAGGTCAGCAGACTTGGACCTTTACCCATTTTAGAAGGTGCCTCGTGAGGCTTCACACTTGGAACATCTCCGGCAATATCAACTTCTAAAACAATCCCAACATCAGGGTTAACGAGGTGAGCCACAGTTTGTGCACCTCTCAAGCCAACTTCTTCCTGCACTGTTGCAGCGCCATATACAATGTTTGGGTGAGAAATCTTTTCCTCCTTTATGCGTCTAATTGATTCCATTATTACAAAAGCACCAAGCCGATCATCGAAGGCTTTTCCCATAGCCACTTTTCCATCACGAATTAAGCTAAATGGTGAAAAGGGAACTATTGGGTCTCCGATTCTGACTCCCGCCTCTTCTGCCTCTTTTTTAGATGTTGCACCAATGTCGATAAGCATCTTATCCTGCGTGAAAACTTTAGTACGCTCCTCGTCTGTTAAGAGGTGAGGGGGTTTGGAAGAAATGACTCCATATATGTCGCTTTTCGCTGTCCTTATTACGACTTTTTGAGAAAGTAAGACTTGATCCCACCATCCTCCAATAGGGTTAAATGTAAGAAATCCTGTGTTTTCGTCGATACCTGAAACTACGAAACCAACCTCGTCAATGTGCCCAGCAAGAAGAACCCGCGGTTTTTCCTGTTCGCCTTTAGCTACAAAAACGATTGAGCCAAGCTTATCCGTAATAATGTCGTCTAAAAAAGGCTTCATATATTGTTTAATTATTCCAGCAGTTTCTCTTTCAAAACCTGACGGTCCAAAAGACTCGGTCATGTTCTTTAGAAATTCTATCGATTTCTTGTCAAACATCTTTTTTCACCAATTTACTTTATATAATTTTCAACGAATCCCTTAATCTTTTTAACGGCTTCTCCTATTATTTCAAGGTTCGTGGCATACGACATACGAACATAGCCTTCGCTGCTTTCGCCAAAAACGCTGCCAGGAGTCGTAGATACGCCTTCCCTTTCAAGCAGCTTGCTGCAAAATTCGAGACTCGAAATTCCTGTTTTCTCAATTTTTGGAAAAACGTAGAATGCGCCCTTAGGCATGTTACACTTTAAACCCGTTATGTCATTAAGTTGGTTGACGATGAATTTTCTTCTTCTGTCGTATTCCTGAATCATCTTCGAGATAATATCTTGAGGTCCTCTAAGCGCTGCAACTCCCGCTTTTTGAACAAAGCTAGCTGGACAAGTTGTTGTCGACTGTTGGATTCTTACCATTGCGTCGATTATATCTTTATCCGCAAAAGCATAGCCAATTCTCCAACCGGTCATCGCGTACGCTTTGCTGAAACCATTTATGACAATACATCTTTCCCTACAATCATCGAAGGATGCAGGACTACGAATTTTTACCTCGTCATAGACTATGCGGTCATAAATCTCATCTGAAAGAACAAGCAAGTCATAGTCAACTGCGAGGTCGACGATAACCTTAATCTCTTCAGGGCTTATTACGCCTCCGGTTGGATTGTTTGGAGAACCTACCAAAATCATTTTGGATTTCCTTGTTATTTTGTTTTTTAAGGCTTCTTCATCTAAAACGTAAGAAGGACCACATGAAACTTCGATTGCACGGGCATCAGCACACTCAACACATTGAAAATGAGTAGGCCAAGTTGGAGCGAGAACTAAAACCTCGTCTTCAGGATCCAAAGTAGCCAGACAAGCACAGTACAAAGCATGTTTTCCACCAGGGGTTACGATTATTTCACTATCCGGATTTGCATTGATGTTTCGAGAGGAGAGGTCGTCAGCAATTGCTTGTCTAAGTTCAAGGATTCCTTTACTTGACGTATAATGGGTGAATCCGCTTCTAATAGCCTCAATGGCTACTTGCTTTATGTGTTCAGGCGTGTCAAAGTCAGGTTCTCCAACATCTAAATTTAGAATCCTTCGACCTGCTTTCTGCAATTCGCGAGCCTTTTCAGCCATAGCGATCGTGCCAGAAGGCTCAATCAACTGCATTCTCTTTGCAATTTTCATGAAATTTCCTCAACCATTCGCTAATGCTCTATTCACCTTCAAAAATATTGGAGTTGCGTTTTTATGTTTTCATATCAAAAAAGTTGATTTGTTTTGGGCATTTTCAGTTTAATTAACTATTCTTGCTACGCTTGGAAATCGGTCTAACTCTTTGTGTGGTAAGTATGTTGCCTTTAGGAACTCGTTTTGAAAGTTTAGATCAGCACCTAACTCTATATACTCAACGGATCTCGCGATTTTTTGAGCTTCCTCGCGAACATCAACAGAAAGAAGCGCCATCCTCGCACCTGAACCAGATGTGTTGCCTACGAACTGAACCTTCTCAAGCGGAATATCTGGGTACATGCCTATGACCTTTGCGTTTAACGGATCCACATAGGTTCCAAACGCCCCAGCTAGATACATTTTCTCAATATCGTTGAACGTAGCTCCTAAATGTTTCATCAAAATATAAGAACCAGTGTAGATCGCGGCTTTTGCTAATTGAACCACTCTGATATCTTCCTGTGTCACTGAAATATCCGTTTCAGTCAAACTTTCATTCTGCCAGGCGATCACAAACTCAGAAGATTTTCCCATAATTCTTAACCTTGGTGTGTTAATGTTTCTGTTAAACCTTCCATTATTATCGATTAGTTTGTTTTTTAGAAGCTCAGCTACAGCGTCAACAATGGCTGACCCGCATAACCCACGAGGTTTATCTCCTTCAACCGTTTTATATCTAACTTCAAAGTTGTCAGGGTTTATCCATATCTGCTCGATAGCGCCGTTAGACGCCCTCATGCCATGTTTGATGTGTGCACCTTCAAAAGCAGGACCGGAGGCGCAAGAACACGCCACAAGTTTATTTTTGTTACCGAGAATTATTTCGGTGTTTGTTCCGATATCAATAAGCATCGAAAGCTCGTTAGCCTTGTGTATTTCAGTTGCAAGAATATCTGCCACAGCGTCTCCTCCAACAAACCCTGCAATCGTCGGTAAAGCGTGAACGTATGCTCCTTTTGCTATTTTCAGAGAAATCTCTCTTGCCTTGACATCAACAGAGGACTGCAAAGCTGGTGGGTAAGGCATTAGAGATACGTGGTTTGGAGGAATGCCAAGAAAAATGTGATGCATTGCAGTGTTCCCAGCAAAACAAAAATCATAAATGTTTTCTGCCAACACATTTGCTTCTTTACATGTTTCGTCAATTAATTTATTGATACCAACAATAACAGACCTTTGTAGCTGCAAAAGATTTTCAGGATTTTCCATTATGAACCGTATTCTTGAGATTACGTCTTCTCCGAAAGGAATTTGAGGGTTCATAGTCGAAGCTGAAGCCACGATTTCGCCATTGCTTAAGTCCAAAAGGTAACCAGCAAGCTTGGTTGTACCAACATCGACAGCGAACCCGTAGCTAGCGGAAACCTTTCCAGGCTGAATACTAATTAGTTCCTGATTTTTCCAAATAGTGGCAGTAACAACCCAATCTTTTTCTCGGATAACAATGGGAATCTTCTTTAAAGCCTCAAAGTCAAGATTTAGTTGACAGCCAGTTTCTGGCTTTAATGTGTCTAGGAGCCGATCAACATCAGATTGACAATCCTTCAGTGAAGGGCTTTTGAGAGTAACAACAACGTTTCTTATTGCGGGTTTCAACTTAACTTTTTTCTCTAGGCCCTTAAATAGTAGTCTCTGCTGATCCAGTAAACTTTCAGATGGGACTTCGACGACAACTGTGCCGCTTTTCCTTACTTTTACCTGACACGCTAATCTGAAACCTGAAGATAGTTCCTTTTTAGAAAATACGTGTTTTTCAGACTGCGAGGGATCTGACAGATGCTCCTTTCCTGAACGTATGATGATTCTGCATTTTCCGCATAGTCCTTCTCCTCCGCAAATAGAACTAAGATTAATGCCGATAGTTCTTGCGATATCGAGAAGTGTGTCGCCTATACGTGTTTCAATCCTTTTTCCGTAAGGTTGAAAGATTACTTTTGACTTTATTTTTCATCACCTTTGAACTTTCAACAAGAGCTCAAATCAATTCATTGGCTTGTTTTGTTATACCTTTTTGAGGATATAGCGATACATTCTTTCGAAAAATATGTTTAGTCTGATTAAAAGTATTTGCGTTAATAGTGACTGCTCAAAAGTTACACCGTTTTTATATAGATTAGTTTTTTAAGATACAAAGGGAAAATTCTATGCTGGAATGATGAACATGATTTTGGATAGGCTTCGGGGAAAAAAGAAGGAAAAGGCTCCACCAATCTCCAGAAGTGATTTCCTGAAAATAATTCCTGTTCCTAACCCAACTTTGAAGCAGGAAAGAGACGAAAATAATAATATAACTTTGATCATCGAGCGGGAAGTGAAAAAGGACGAAAAAGAAGAACAAGAAAAACTTAGGAGACGGCGTCCAAAAAGAAGCCTGTTTCCTTCAGCGTCTCCTCAAACGCGGCAGAAAAAAATCCACCTTGATACTGTTGGCTCAATCGTCTGGGAACTGTGTGATGGAAAAAGAACCACAAAAGAAATTGTTGACCAATTATGTTTAAAATATAAAATGCTTCCAAGTGAGGCTGAAATCTCCTTAAACTCATATTTTAACGAGCTTGCTAAACGTGGGCTTATAGCATTCCTAATCCCAGAAGAAGTGGCGTCTAAATTTGGCAAAAAAGAAACTGAGGAAGAAAAGAAAAAGGTAGATAATCCATAGAAATGGTTACATCACCCTGTGTAGTAATTTGGCATTTTACAAAATCTTGTTTTTATCTATAAGTGGCATTTAAACGATGACAAAAAACTTTCCAATAAGTCAGCATTTTCAATTTCTGACATTTTTCGTTTCAAGAAAATTGGTTTAGAAAGGCTTGATGCAATAGTAACTGTGTAGATGCGGTTTGATTCTTGGCAATACCACGACAAATTTGAATACAAAGTTGTGCTTCTCCAAGACAATCCAGATTTGCTGATGCCTTCTTTGATTACTAAGTTGTGGGTCGAAAGTTTTCTCTGTTCTGCAGGTACAAACTTAATTTTACGTTTTTTCAATTGTCTGAAAAGGTCTTTCTCATAGTTTTTCTTAAACCATTCGTCGATATTATTATACGTATCTTTGAAAACGACGTTCGCCAAAGAATAATAATCAACAATTAAACTTGATATCTTTTCTGAAAACGATGATACCTTTTTCGCTGTTAGAACAAAATGAGCTCTGCCAACCGCAATTTTGGCTTCAGTTAAATAAAAATCCTTTGGCGCTTCAAAACGGAAGCTTAGAAGAGACCAAACATTTGGGCCTTCTTTGTGGCAAATGAAACTTTCGATATTTTTCCTAATTATTTTTTTTGAAGTTTCATCAAATGTTTTGAAAATGAACCTCACAATTATAATTCGGTTGCTTTCGTCGCAATACCAAAAATAAAAACGTTCATCAACTTGCTCTTTTACTACCATGAAAAGGGCATCGTGCGTATAAACTCGAGCGTCTCTTTTTTCCAGCACTTTTATAGCTCGGCTGCTAAGCCGTCCTCTTTTTTTGCTGTATTGTTCTCCCATTTTCTCGATCAGAGTTGTCGCAATAACCGAGATGGATTGACGCCTTTTTGGTATGGGTTCCCATTTTCCTTCAATAAGATATTCGTCAGATTCGAACACAAAGGAACCCCTTTTAGCGTCGCCTGCAAAGCGTGTAAAACGGGCGTCATCGGGTACCTCAAAGTTTAACCCGTTCCATCCAAACTCTGTGAAATTCAATTACGACTTCTCCTGATCGTGGATTCGTGCAAATAAAAATACGAAAGGAATAATAAAACGATTGCCATAGAAAATATAGAACAGTATGTTGGCGCTATCGAAAAAACCTTTTTAGCGTAATTAAACCAATACCACACGATTGAAATGTCAGAAAAATTTGGCGAATGTCTTTTTCCTGTTAAAAAAATTGTTGAAGGAACAACTGAGTTTTTTGTTCCTGATTTTTGTCAGATGAAAACTTTGAAGAATTGTGCGCCTTCGAAGGTTCCAGTTTTCTATAATCCGTCCATGAAGTTGAACCGAGACATAGCTATACTAATTTTACAAACTTATCAAAGAATCGTGAACAGAAATCTTGTAGTATCTGAGCCTTTAGCTGGCTGTGGAGTAAGAGGTATAAGGTTTGCTAAAGAAGTCAGTGGACTCAATGAAGTTCACCTTAACGACATTAATCCAGAAGCATTCAAATTAATCAAGCACAACATCGAGGTAAATGACGTTGACGACGCTGTGTTTTTGACTAATGAAGATGCAAACCTGTTCCTAAGCCAGCATGACGCACCGCACAAAAGGTTCGATTACATTGATATAGATCCATTTGGAACGCCAGTTCATTTTCTAGATTCAGCAATAAGAGCCTTAAAAAACAAAGGCGTTTTAGCTTTAACCGCAACCGACCTTGCGCCGTTGTGCGGAGTGTATCCTACTGCAGCTCTCAGAAAGTATGGAGGTTTTTCTTTAAGAACTGAATATTCCCAAGAGATTGCTTTAAGGCTACTTGTAGGCTGTCTCGCTTTTTCTGCAGCAAAACAAGACATTGGAGTCAACATCATTTTTAGCCATAAGAACAATCACTACGTCAGAGTCTATGCTCAAATCGGCCGAGGCGCAAAAACAACCAATCGAAGCCTTAAGAACATAGGGTTCATTTACCATTGTTTTGAATGTCTCAACAGAAAAGTAGTATTTTGGACTCATCCCAAGAATTCTTTAGAATGCGATGAATGTGGATCGACTTTGAGGTTTGCTGGTCCGTTATGGGTTGGTAAAATTGCTGATAAAGATTTTTGTGAACTTGTAGAAATTGAGGTGTGCCAAAAAAGAACAGGAGATGAAAACAGAATTAGAAAAATTGTTAGGCTCATTAAGGATGAATCGGATGCTCCTCCAACATATTTTGTTGTCGACTACATCTGTGATAAATTGAGTATTCCAATTCCTCCTCTTGCTAAAGTCATTTCCTTGTTACGCGAGAACAATCATAAAGTATGGTTTACGCATTTTCATAGTCGCGGTTTCAAGACTGATGCGCCAGCTAAAATTGTCATGGAAATGGTTAGAAAGGCACTGAATTAGGTAGCATCACGATGGCATGTTTACCTTTATTACTTCGAGGCTCATGTCAACTGCCCTAACGGAATGAGTCAATAAACCTAAAGATATGATGTCTGGTTCAAGCATCGCATAAGAAATAAGATTTTCTGACGTTACGCCGCCGGATATTTCGATTTGAACCTTATGTCTAAGGTTTCTTGCACTTAATTCTTTTATAGTTTCAGCAGCTTCTTTTGGGGACATGTTATCAAGCATAACGATGTCAACTCCGAGTTCCGCTGCTTGAACTGCCTGTTCCTTGGTTTTAGCCTCAACCTCTACTTTTTTTGACGAACATGAGGAAAGCTGGATTCTTTTAAGTGCTTCTCTTGTTCCTCCAGCGATCGTAATATGATTTTCTTTGACTAAAAAAGCATCGTCAAGTTTCATTCTATGTGGATATCCTCCACCGACAATTACAGCTTGTTTATCAAAATAGCGAAGTCCAGGAGCTGTCTTTCTTGTGGCGGCGATCTTAATCTTTGGGTCAATTTTCTGTATTTCTTTTAATAGTTTTCTAGTCTCAGTTGCAATCCCGCTCATTCGCATGAGAAGATTCAGTGCCGTTCTTTCCGCAGTGAGAATTTTTTGTCCGTCACCCTCTATTTCAGCGATAACGGTGTCGGTGGCTATCTCGTCGCCGTCTTTTACTTTCTCGAAGAACTTAACTCCCAACATTTCAAACAAAACTTTGGCTTCATTTAGGCCACAAACTACTGCTGGTTGTTTTAGGACAATTTGGGCTAGTATTTTTGTTCCTCTTGGGACAATAGCCTCTGTGGTTATGTCACCTTGTCCTACATCTTCTCTTAGGAATCTTCTTAGCTCGTTCTTAAGCATCCTTTTGGGCATCATCATAGAATCGACCTTACCTTTTTATAATTGACGAAGAGTCGATATAAATCCTTGAAAGTAGAGACGGCTCTTAAATTCAATTTCATGTTCCAATAATAATGTTTTCACTTAACTTCCTCAAAGTTGCAATTGCAGACAAGGCTGCGATGAAGCTTGTCTTGGGGTTTGTTGGAAAAGGCCTGTTAATAGTCTTTGTTTGAAGTTCTCCAAATTCGCCTTTTACATGTATTTCGTGCGAGATCGTCTTTGTCCTAGGATCAGTGATGATTCTTACCTTGGTTTTATCAGGTCCTATGCTGGCGAGGCTTAATGTTGCTGATACATTAACATTTTGTGGAAAAAGCTTAACAGCTTCTCCCGCTGGCCCTTCGAATAGCATAATGGGCTTCTTTAGCGAAGAGAGGTTGATTTTTCTTTTTTTGACAAGCGGTGCGCCTTCGAAGCTTTGAGGCGGCTTTCTTGTTGTAAGTGTTACTTGGTCAATGTTACCTATAGCTGCAGACTTTATGTTATCTAGCCCCACTATTGCGCCGGAGGGTACATACACCTTTCTTCCGTTTTTCTTGGCGATTTCAGATATTTCCATAAAAAGATTTTCTTCTATAAGAGCAGCTGCGCTCATGACCATTAAATCTTTGTTTCGAGCGAGTATTTTTGCGGAATATTGTTTAACCGCTTCAGGTGAAGCTGCTTCTATAATGATTTGTATTTTGCTATTTTCAATGAGTTCATCTGCGTGACTGGCTATTTCGGGTTTTTTACTTAATCCCTCAACAAGTTTCTCTGCATGTTCTCTGATAAGGTCGAAAACAGCTAATAATTCAATTTCTCCCGCTTTTCCATTATCGATTGCTTCAGCTATAACAGTGCCGATGGAGCCGCAACCTATTAAACCAGCAGCAATTTTCGTCTCTTTATCCCAGCTTATATTATTCTGGATTTTAGGCAGTTTTTCAAATGTTCTTCAAAAATAAAGGGGTGTGACGTAATTAAGGTTTTCTAAAATGAAGAGGCTATCATTAGCTTAAGAATGTTGAGGATATAGGCAATGTTACGGTAATCAAAGTATTAAGCGAAGGATTGAAAGTGTTTTAGACTGTAGCTTGCAACATCGCCCATTATTGCAGCTCTGTGAGCATTCAAGGGTTATTTTGGTGAAGTTGTTTAATGCTGATTTACGAAGAAAATAAATATTCTAGTGTTTAATGAATATTAGAAAGGTCAAAGGTGTCACAATTTGAATAAGCTTGATGAACAAATTCTCCGTATGATAAAGGAAACAGGTCCTCTTACTCTTGTTGAGATCGCTGAAAAACTAGATAAAAAACCTAAGGCTGTCTTTGGTTCTTTAAGAAGGCTTTTTGAGAATGGTAACATTGACTGTGACCCTAAAACACGGAAATACTCTGTCGCTGTGAAAGAATAGTTTTACGTATTTTTCACTGTGAATCATCACCAATTATTTTTATCTTCATCTTTTGGTGTATTATGGTTAAATTATTTAAGTTGATTCAATTAATTATTTTCGTGAAAAAAATGGTGAAGGAGCGGAATTTATTTGAAGATAGGAATCTTCACTGTTCTGTTTAATGAGCTAAAACTGGAGAAAGTCTTGGAATACGTTTCGAAGCTTGGCTATGAATGCGTTGAGCTTGCAGCATGGAAAGGAAGCAACCATTTGAACATTGACGAAGTGCTAAGCGGAGGCGCAACTAAACTTAAGAGGATGGTGGAAAAGTATGGTCTTACGATTTCTGGACTCAGCAACCACCTTGAGGGACAAATTGTCTTAGGACCCCATGACTCTTCAACTGATGATTTTTTCAAAGGCACTCCTGAAGAAAAGACAAAATATGGCGTTGAGCGAATGAAGAAAACAGCTGAAGCTGCGGCGGCGCTTGATGTCCCAGTGGTGAATGGCTTTATTGGAGCTCCATATTGGGGTGCATGGTATATTTTTCCTCCTGCTTACGAGAAGATTTACGAGAAAGGCTTCGAGATATTTGCTGAACGTTGGAATCCAATATTCGATGTGTTCGCTGCGTACGGAATAAAGTTTGCACACGAAGTTCATCCGCAGGAACAAGCTTATAACATTGAGACTGCAGATCAAGCAGTAAAGGCAGTTAATGGCAGAAAGGAGTTTGGCTTTAACTTTGACCCTAGCCATTTCGTTTGGCAAGGAATTGACCCAGTGATCTTCATTAAGAAATTTGGTGAAAGAATCTATCATGCGCACGCGAAGGACGCTGAGCTCGTGAAGGAATATGTTGCAATGTCAGGCGTAATTCCGACTGGAGGCTGGATGAGGCAAGGTAGAGGTTTCAGATTCCGCGTTGTCGGCTGGGGCGACGTTGACTGGAAAAGAATCATGACTGCGTTGCTTGAGGTTCGCTACGACTATGTTTTAAGTTATGAGCATGAAGACCCAGTGATGAGCCGCGAAGATGGATGTGAAAAATGCATCGCTCATTTGAAGCCTTTAATTATTAAAGCTCCTTTGAAGCAGGTTTGGTGGTAAAAATGGCGAAGAAAGAAGTTGGATTTGTAACGATGGGAAAAGTTGCAAAAGAGCCTAAAGAAGTCAAAGACATCGGTGTTGGCGTCCTCGGTTATGCTTTCATGGGAAAAGCTCACACAAACGGCTACAAGAAGATGCCTGTGTTTTTTTATCCGCCACCTGCTAGACCAAGGCTGGTGGCTTTGTGCGGAAGAACAGAGGAAGCTTTAGCTGAAGCAGCGAAAAGATTTGGGTTTGAAACCTATTACACAGATTGGAAAGCCCTTGTTAGGGACGAGAGAATCCAGTTAGTTGACAACTGTCTTCCAAATAATTTGCACGCTGAGCCTTGCATTGGCGCGGTTGAAGCTGGGAAGCACGTGATTTGCGAAAAGCCTCTTGCTGGAACCCTAAAAGAAGCGTTGGCAATGTATAAGGCTGCTGAAAAGGCTGGCGTCAAGCACATGACTGCTTTCAATTATCGGTTTGTTCCTGCGTTGAGGCTTGCGAAAAACCTTATCGACGAAGGATACATCGGCAAAATTTTGCAGTTTAGAGCTGTGTATCTTCAGGAATGGATCATGGATCCAAGTTTTCCTCTGGTTTGGAGGTTAAGGAAGAGTGTTGCGGGTTCAGGGGCACTTGGTGACTTAGGAGCACACATCATTGACTTGGCAAGGTTTCTAGTGGGAGACTTTGCTTCCCTCTGCGGGATGACTGAGACTTTTATAAAAGAACGTTCGTTGCCTGACGATCCTAAGAGGAAAGGCAAGGTTGACGTTGACGACGTGTTCATCGCCATGGTAAAATTCAAGAATAACGCCATTGGCAGTCTAGAAAGTTCACGTTTCTGCGCTGGGCGGAAGAACTACCAGAGAATCGAAATTCACGGTACAGAAGGTTCGATTAGTTTCAACCTTGAACGGCTAAACGAGTTGGAAGTTTACTCAAAGAAAGACAAGGATGACAGAATGGGGGTCCGCAACATCTTGGTGACGGAAAGTGTTCATCCATTCATCGAACATTGGTGGCCTCATGGGCACATAATTGGGTGGGAACACACTTTTGTGCACGAAATCCACCATTTAGTCGACTGCATAGTTAACGACAAGCCTGTGGCACCTTACGGAGCAACATTCTACGACGGGTTGAAGTGCCAGGAAATACTTTCAGCAATCGAGGAATCCGCGGAAAAAGGCAAGTGGGTAACACTGCCATCTTAGAATTTTCTCGCCTTATTTTTTTGTTTGTTTTGTTTTTTTGTTACGATTATGCTTTCAAGTCTTATAGAGAATTGTCTGTAGGGGGTTAAGGGGGAGGGCTATATATAGGTATATAAAGTGATAGCTAGGTTTTTTGACTATTTTTTCCAGTGCGATTGCAGCTTTTTCATTTTATGTTTAAGATTGTGTGCTTTAAACAGTGCCTTTTTAATTTTGGTGGTTTTGTTTATGTACGCTTAGAAGTTTTTACATACATTAATGCGGTTTTAGTGCAACTTGTTTTTTGTACTTGTGAAGTAAGGGTATCCTATCGATTATGATTGGTGTCTAGGTATTTTGGGCATATTTCTGTTTTCTTTTAATTCTTAGCTCTAAGTTAAAATTCGTAAAAGTCGTATTCAAGGCTTTTAAATTTGAAGTGAATTACGCATTCTATAAAATTTAAGTCTTATCCTGCAAAGTCTTGGAGCAACGAGGTTTCCTATGAGTTTGTATTTATGGTCTACGTAACTCATTTAAAGGCTTAAATAAAATTTATGTGCATACAAGCTAAAAAGATGAGTTTGTGCTCTCAAGGAGGATAAAAAGTGTTTCAATATAGTAAAAAACAAGTGACCTATGACATTGGTGGAATAAAAGTAGGCGGCGAAGTTGGTGAAAACTCCACGGTTATGATCGGCAGCATCTTTTACAAAGGCGACAAACTGGTTAGTGACGAAAAAACTGGAGCTTTTGACAAGGAAAAGGCTCGAGAACTAATTTCAAAGGTTGAGGAAATGTCTGAGAGAACTGGGCTTTCAGCCATGATAGACGTAGTTTGCACTTACCCTGAAACTGCACGTGGATACTTGGAATTCGTTGCGAACGTTACGCGTATGCCTTTGTTGATTGACGCCGTGTCTGAAGAGGCAGCGGTGGCGGGTTTAGAAGTTGCTAAAGAACTAGGTATAATTGATAGAACCATTTTAAATTCTATTAATCCTGAAACTCGGGAAAAGGTTTTTAGGAAAATTAGGGAAGCTGGCTTGAAATCCGCGCTTCTTCTCACTTACAGCACTAAAGCCATAATTTCGTCAAAAGAACGGATAACCCTCTTGGAGACGATGATTCCGAAAGTTGAGGCTGTAGGCATTGAAAAGATGCTTGTTGACACAGTTGTGATTGACATAGCCACGCTTGGCTTAGCCTGCAAAGCCATCCGCGAAGTTAAAGAAAGATTCGGACTGCCCACAGGATGCGGAGCACACAACGCCATCTCATCCTGGAAAGCCCTTAAGGAAAAAAAGGATAAGACATTAACTTTAACATGCTCATCCGTCGCAAGCAGTTTACCAATAGCAATAGGAGCAGATTTTGTCTTGTATGGCCCAATAAGCGATGCACCTATCATTTTCCCCGCGGTTAGTCTAATTAACGTTGCTTTTGGACAGGTGCTTATGGAAGACGGAAAACGTCTGCCGCCAACTCACCCAAGATTCCGCATAACACGGTTCTGACTGAAATCCTTCCACAAGGCTTAAAAGTTATTGAAGAATCGAATCTCTTACTTTGAGTGACGAACAATTTCAGTGCGGCTGTGGTCTAGCCTGGTTTAGGACTCAAGCCTTCCAAGCTTGCGATCCCGGGTTCAAATCCCGGCAGCCGCACCAGTACCCAGCAAACCACACCACTATGGAGCCTTTGTCGGCTGACAAGCGTGTGGGGATGCTGAAAGACGTGGAACCTAGGGTCCGCGAGAAGATTCTGGCGGTCCTCATGGGGCACAGGTACAGGTTGAAGACGGAGACTTTGTGGAGGTACAGTTGCGCCCTAAGCACACTGGCCAGACTTGGAGACCTCGATGACGTTGCAGCCATGGAAAGGATCATACCTACATTGCAGGGTAGACTGGACACTGCGATCGCTTCTTATAGGCATTATTGCAGGTGGTGGAGACTACCAGAACCACAAATCTATGCATGGCGTGATCGAAGACGCCCGCTTCCCAAGATACCCATGGAAAAGACTCTACTGACATCTTTGACTTCCACACAATTATGGAGACATTGGGCAATCTTTTGGTTATCTAGCTTTATATTAGTTGGAAAAGATCGCCATAAAATTTTTGGAGGTGGAAAAGTTTGACATGCTAGACTTCATTTGCTTTTTTGTAACAGCTGTTTGTGTGCATTTTAGGTTTTTGTGTTGTTTTTTCTTCTGTTTTTCTTATGCCGAGAATTGTTAGTTTGTATTCTCCTTCTGTTGTTCGTTCTATGATCCCCTCGGTAACAAGCTTAGGAACCTCATTGGATATTGTTTTCCGAGCTTTTTCGGTGATTTTTGCCAGATCACTTGGAGAAAGTGTATCTTTAGATAGTTTTCCGAGTTTATTGCCTACATAAGCTCCTAGTAAAGCAATGCAGACTGCGTCTCGAGCTGACATTTCATCCCGTGAAACAAGGATTGGTCCTTCAGCAGTGATTTCTACTTTTCCAACAAGTTTTGCTGCAAGACTGAGAATATCTGGGTTGTAAATCAGCTTGTTAATGATTTCTAGGTTAGGGTGCATTTCTGTCAGAAAGTGGACGAAGGCCTCTAGAACTTGGTTAACATCGCCTTCAAAGTCAGCTTTTGCCTCGCCTAATTCGAGGTGGACTCTCAATTTTCTCTGTTCATTCATGGTTTCGGCTCCTCTTTTGTCTTAAGTTTTGGCAGCACTTCATCTACAAAGGCATTCACGCCTAAAGTCGTTATTCTGTACTCCCCACGTCCAACACGTTCAACCCATCCTGAGCTTGTTAGCTCGCTAAGCCGAGCTCCAACAGTTCCAGATTTTCCACCTGTGAAAGTTAGGATTTCATTCATTGTCAAGGAATCCTTTTCCATTCGTCCAGTTTTGAACCCGATGTATGATTTGACAAGATGAACAAGAATTATGTCTCTTTCGCCACCGATCTTTTCTCTAGGAACGGTTACTACAATTCCTTCTGGGGTGAAGGCTATAAGCCCTTTAATGTTTCTTAAGAGGTTCTCCACATCTACAGTTAAGGTTAGATTTAAGATTAATTCGTAGCTTGGTAGAATTTTGTTGAAATATTTTAGAATAGCCTGTATTACGTCATCTGGCTTTCCAACAAACTTGGTTTCAGCGTCCTTAAATCTGACAGTTACTTCAAGACTGCTTTTTTCATCAACCAACATGCTGTTCTCCGTTCAATAAGCGTGACATTTATTTTTATCTTAGACCGCTCCTTTTTTCTTTATAACTTACATAGTTTAAAAGATTTACCGCAAAAATGTGATCTTGAAACCTAGCTTAGTAGATACCTATAATATTTTGTTCAGTATTTTTATGTTAAAGAAAAACGTTGATTCGGAGCGAACCAATCTTTGAGTGAAGTGAAAGTTTTTCCGCGGAGGCTAAGTTTTTCAAAAATTTGCGATGTCCTAGTTGGCTACTTGAATGCAGGAGCAGACAGCCAGTTTGTAGGCGTAAGTGAGGTTGCCGAAAAATCAAGCGTTACACTTCACAACATCAGCCGAAACAACAACTTCCTTAAAAGCTGGAACTTTGTCGAGGAAAATGAAAATGAACCTGGAAAATACAAACTAAACCGTGAAGCCGCTGAGTTCGCATACGCATATAGGATAGACCCAAATGGAGAACAAACAAAACTGATGCTCAACAGGATTTTGTCCAAGGATCAAGTATTGTCAGCTTTTATCGAAAGGATTCGACGCGAAAACCTTAGTCGAGACACAGTTTTAATCGAACTTCCAAGAGTCGTAGGCGACCTTCGAGCTGACAAGGTTGGCCTCTCAGCCTTTATGGATATGATGGCCTACGCTTTTGGACTTGATCATCTTTCTACAGCAGGGAAAATCTTAAGGCCGCCTAAAGAAGCTAGAAGAACAGTAAGATCAACAACGAAAGTAGAGGCAGCTGCAGCAATTATGACAGCAAAGTCTCCGACAGCAAACATTTCTATAAACCTGACAATAAGCCCCGAAGTCACACCTGAAAGGTTGAAAGAGTATATTAAAGCCATGCTCGAGGCTTACGAAGAACATTACAAAGAAGAATAATGGAAACAGTTAACCCAAACAACAGTTACAACCATGTGGAAGTCTGCGCTTGTTCCAAAAACCAAATCTGCCCAAACTCGTAACTTGGGCTTGCCTTTTACCTTAATTTGGACAATTTTTTCATGAGAACTGTTTTCACTTGGTCAGGTTTCACTTTACCCCGGTATTTTTGCATAACAAGCCCCATGAGAAATCCCAAAGCGTTCTCGCCTTTTTTTGTTGCAACGTCTTTGTTCTTTCTGATAATTTCTTCAACAACATTAGATAGATCCTGTTCTGAAATCATGGATAGACCCAAGGCTTCAACAGCCTCCGACGGTGTACTACCCTCGTTCTTGGAAAGCCACGTGACAATTTCTGGAATCGCCTCTTTAGATATCTTCTCGGAGCCGACGAGACTAAAGACTTCTATTAGCTGATCATCAGTTACCTTGTCAACCTCAACTCCGTCACGTTTAAGAGCTTTAAAGGTCTCTGTAAGTGTGGCAGCAGCGAAAGTTGGTGAAACTTTTGTTCTCTCAACTAATTCGTCGAACACGGCAGCGTATTCTGAATCTTCAAGCTGCTTTGCTAACTTCTCGTTCAAACCGTATTTTTTCATCAGTCTTTCAACAGTTTTTTCCAGCGGTTCTGGGAGCTGAGAACGTAGTCGGAAAACGTAATCTTTCGAAATAACAATTGGCGGAACATCCGTCTCTGGATACATTCGAGCAGCACCAGGTCTTGGCCTCATGTACCGTGTTGTTCCATCAGGATTTGAACCCCTAGTTTCTTCAGGAACCCCTCTTAAAGCCTCTCGAGCTCTTTCAGTTACCGCACGCAACGCATCAAAGACATTTTCTACTATGTCAGCAACCAAAACGAAAGCGTCTTGCTGTTCAGCTTTCAACATTTGTCTTAGCTGGTTGATTTCGTCTTCTGTTACACCATAAAATTGAAGCTCATCAGAATGAAGTATGCCGCCAACTCTGCCCCAAAACTTTGCCCTGTCAGCTATCTCGGTTCCCAACCTCATGTTTGGTATCAACTCTTTGCTGAGAAGGCCGGAAAATTTCGGTAATTTCACTGCAAAGATTTTTTTGCCTTGGTTGATGGCTTTCTGGATTATGCGACATCCAGTTTTCGTCATGGCGGATGTTACATCAACAAAATCGTCTCCTATTTCGTACTCGCTTAATCCACGCTTTTTTAATTCGTCCCTTATGCTAAGAAGACTGAGCTGACGCTGTACCTCAAGTTCAACAATCTGCGAGATAAGGTCTAGCTCTTGAACGCCTTTAATCTCAATCAAAGCGCCGTCCCTAATTGACACGTTAAGGTCTTGCCTAATTGTCCCAATTCCACGTTTGACCTTTCGAGTAGCCCTCAAAATCCGCCCAATAGCATAAGCAACATTCCTTGCTTCCTCAGGCGAGTATATAACTGGTCCCGTCGTCACTTCGATGAGGGGAACACAAAGCCTGTCGATGCGGTAACGAACAGTTAAGCCATCCACCCCGGTTTTACGCGCAGCATCCTCCTCTAGACTTATGTGTTGAATAGGAACCGTTTTTCCATCAACAACAATTGCACCATTCATCCCAACAACGCATGTTCGCTGAAAGCCGGTTGTGTTCGAACCGTCAATCACAACTTTACGCATCACGTGAACCTCATCCACCGGCTTTGCCTCCATCATCAAAGCCACTAAAAGAGCAGTTTCTAAAGCTTCGCGGTTCAGCTCGTGCGGCGGTTCCTCATCCATCTCTACAAGACACGAAGTCTTCCTGTCTGCCTCATACAGGATCCTAACTCCTTTCAGAAACTCAAAATACGCTGCAGGATCAGTTTGTCCCAGTTCGCTTTGAGTTGGCCGCAGCCTTCGCAGAAATGTTATCTCAGGTTCGCCTTTAAAAAGGTTAGGCTTACAAGCGCAGAAAAGCTTCTCTCTGGTGGCGAGCTGCTGATGGCATTCTAAGCCTACTTTTAAACCCACATCAGAATAGTCAACCTTCATGTCTCGTCATTCTCCATAAAATCCGCTTCAGTCCTAATCAACCGTCCTTGATGAGAGTTCGTATGCCAAATTTGTTGTTAAAAGTTCCTTCGCCTTCATTAGATCTTGAGTTTGCCCTAGAATCCACATGAGCTTAACGAAAGCGGTCTCCGCAAGCATATCTTGAAGCGGAATCACGCCCATTGCAACCAAGTCTCGACCCGCAGTATACACGTTCATGTTTACCCTTCCCCAAATGCACTGCGAAGCCATTGCTACTATAACACCTCTTTCAATGGCTGTTCTGATGCTGGAAAAAAGAGCTTGCCGAACGTGACCTAGCCCGGTTCCTTCAAGAATAATGCCTTTGTAGTCAGCTTCAACATGCCAATCGATGATCTTCGGATCCATTCCCGGATAAAACTTTATTAATGCAACTTTTTCTGCGAACTCTGATTTCAAGGCAAGGTTTTTTTCCTTACCTCGTTTCTTATAGTTGTCTGTTAACATCACTACTTGGCCGTCTATAACCCTTGCGACGGGTTGAGTGTTAACTGTCTTGAATGCGTCCCGTCGGCTTGTATGAAGTTTTCTTACCTTTGTTCCTCGATGCAGGACAATGGACTCGTCGGATATCGTTTCATGCATGGCAACAACAACCTCAGCGAACGGCGCCTTGGCTGCAGCTGAAACAGCTCCAATTAGGTTGGACGCAGCGTCAGAGCTCGGCCTGTCTTCTGATCTTTGTGCTCCTACGAGAACAACTGGAACGGGAAGATTTTGAAGTGCAAAGCTCAGAGCTGCTGCAGTGTAGCCCATTGTGTCTGTGCCGTGGGTTACTACAACTCCATCTACACCTCTAGAAATATGTTCTGCAACTGTTACTGCGAGTTTTGACCAATGTTTAGGTGTTAAATCTTCGCTGAAGAAACTGAAAAGAATCTGCGTATCTATAGCTGCGATGTTGGAAAGTTCAGGCACAATACTGTAGAGGTCGCTTGCCGAGATTGCAGGCCTAACGGCGCCTGTTCTGTAGTCCACCCTGCTTGCGATGGTTCCTCCAGTGCTAACAATCGAGACCTTAGGGAGACTAGGGTTCTGGCTAGGTAATTCAGGCGGCGTAAAAGATGGTGTTTTGTCCACGCCTATTTTTGTGACTCTGGTTTCTTCTGTTACTTCGATGCCTATGTTGTATCCTGATTTGATTTTGATCACTATGTGCTTGTCGTCTCCAAGTTCGGAACGTGGAATAAGTATACCCTCATACGCGATGCCGTTCTTATCTATGCGGATCAGGTCTCCCACTTGGACCTTTGATTCAACAAGGATGTCCAAAACCCTTCCTTTGTATCCTGAGGGATTCTCGTTCATTTTCATACATCCGTTGCTCTACTTTTCGAGACTTATTCTAAACATTTGATATGTTATTCTTATGCTGAATAAAAAGGTTCGAGAAAGTCTTAGCCTACGATGCTTTTAACTGCTTTCACTATACCATTTGCGTCTATTCCTTGCTCTGCGAGAAGCATCTCAGGGGGTCCTGAGTGCGGCATTTTCCCAACAGCAAGAATTGTTGGACGTAACCCTAACGATGCGACAGCTTCTCCTATCCCTCCCTCTGGATAATGGTCTTCGACAGTCACAATATGCCCAGATTCTTTGGCAGCCTTAGTCAAGGTTTCCACATCCAATGGCTTTACCGAGTAACAGTCTATAACCCTCACAGCAATGTTGTCTCGTGCAAGAATTTCGTGCGCCTTCAAAGCTTCGTGAACCGTAACGCCAGCTGCAACGATTGTTGCTTGGTCATTTTCTGTTTGCCTAAGAACTTTCGAACTGCCAATGTGGAACTCTTCTGTATTGTCATAGATTACGGGAGTCGAAGGCCTTGTTGTCCTTAAGTAGGAAATGCCCCTGAAGTTAGCCATTTGGCACGTGAGTTTTTCGCTGCTAACTGCGTCGCACGGATAAAGAACTACGCTGTTGATTAGGGCTCGGAACATCGCTAAATCCTCAAGCCCCATCTGAGAAGGTCCATCTTCGCCTATTGAGATTCCCGCGTGAGAACCTGTGACTTTCAGATTTGCTCTCGAGTACGACGCCATCCTGAACTGGTCGTAGGCTCTGGCTAAGAAGCATGCGAAGCTGGAAAGGAACACATTGAACCCGTGAGTCTGCAATCCAACTGCTATGCTGACCATGTTCTGCTCAGCTATATAGCATTGGAGGCTTCGCTGGGGGAACTCCTCAAAAAAGTTGATGGTAAAAGTAGAATTTTGGACATCGCCATCGAGAACCACCATGTTCTTGTCCATTCTTCCCAGCTTCTGTAAAGCCTTGCCATATGCCGCTCTGGTTGCCACTTTCTCACCCAGTTTATAGTTTGTCTCGATCGAAAATTTTTGGGCGGGGTTGCAAAGTGGCATATTCGCTTTGATGAAATTTGACGGCTTATAGTCAACATCTCTGATTTTAGGCGTCAACTCGTTTTCTGCTTTTATCTGCTCTTCTTTTGTTAAGGGTCTACCATGTCGGCCTTCGGCGTTCTCAAGGAAGCTTACACCTTTTCCTTTAACTGTCTTTACAACAATAAAAGAGGGCCTATGTGATGCTTTAGCCTTGCTGAAAGCTTCTAAAAGATCTTTGACATCGTGGCCGTTGCAGATGAAGACATCCCAGTCAAAAGCTGCAATCCTCTTGGCATAGGCGTCTACCTGCCACTCATACAACGTAGGTCCGCTTTGCCCAAGTCTGTTTACGTCTACAATCGCGGTTAAGTGTGAAAGCCCTAGCCGACCTGCAAAGTTAATTGCCTCCCACACCGAACCCTCAGCCATTTCCCCGTCGCCTAAAAGCACGTAAACTCGGCGGTTTATGCCAAGCAATTTTTTTGCATATGCCATGCCTACGCCGATCGCTAAGCCCTGACCGAGAGAACCAGTTCCGACTCTAATGCCCTTTAGTCTTGGAACTGGGTGACCCTCAAGCTCGGAATCAAACTCCCTCAAGGTCAATATCTTTTCCTTGGGAATTACGCCCAGTTCAGCCAAGGCTGCATATAAAACAGGTGCAGCGTGACCTTTTGATAAAACGAACTCATCATTATCTATGTAGTCTAAGTTTTCGGGGTCAAAATTCATTTCCTTAAAGAACAGTGTTGCCACGATCTCTGCTGCTGACATGCAGCTAGTCGGGTGGCCTGACCCAGCTTTGGTTGTGGCTCTTATGCTGTGTAACCTCAAAACATTAGCCTTAGTTTCCAAATACTCAATGAGACTCATGCTGGTTGTTCTCCAAGATCTCTAGATTTAGAATGAATGTAATACAAGAGCGTAATTTTAACTTTAACTGTCTAAAAAGATATAGGAAATAGTAAATAAGTGGGTTGCCAGCTTTCCTGGCTTCGCACAGCCGAAGACTGCACTACCACCAGGAACGGAGCGCGGTTTAACTTCCGAGTTCGGAATGGGTTCGGGTGGGTCCCACGCCCTATGGCCGGCAACCCGTGAATATTTTTGAATTGCGGTTTTTTAACCTTTCGTTTCAAACAGTGGCTTATGAACGTAACGCATATATGTTGATTCTCAAAAAATTGTGGGTTGTGGGGCTGTAGTCTAGTACGGTATGACGACAGTTAGACAACAAGGCCTAACCGTTAAGGGCTCCAGAAAGCAACAACGGGTTTGCGGACCAGAACATGGGATGAAGAAGTTCTGGAGCACGGAGAAACCCGTAGGAGCAAGCAAAACTTGACTCCGGGGAAAGGCCGCCGGTTCAAATCCGACCAGCCCCACCATAAATTTTGTCCATAAAAGATTTAAATAAGTTCTACTTGCCCTTATTCTTGGCGATTGTTGGATGAAGCAGGCCCAGTGGACTCACCTTCTGGAAAGCCTTGATTTTAGGCGTTGGTTTGAGAACATGGCAATGGGAAGCTTGGTCACGGCTAAGGAGAACGCCCACATTCTCTACAGGTTCGTTAAGATGCAGAATATGACGCCTTAAGAGCTCGCCGATCTTGCGAAGAAGGATAGGAGTAAGGTTGAAGATTTGCTTATGGATTTTGTCTCTAAACTTCATGGCGTAGAAAAGGCTCCTAACTACATTGATAACTATCTTTAGGCGATTCGGTCTTGGCTGAACTATATCGAGGTAAGACTTGTTAGGAAGATCAGGATTGGGAACCGTAACTCTACGCCTACGATTGTTGATGAGAGGGTTCCGACCAGAGACGAACTTAGAACGATCCTGTCTTTTCCGAAGATCAGGGCTTGATGCTCAATATCGTTTATGGCTTTCTCTGTTTTATCATAGGCTTGCTGGGAAGAAGGGGAAGCAGATTGCTGTTATGGCTACTGCTAGGAAGATGTTGAAGGTCTTCTATTGGATGCTGAGGAATAAGGAGCCTTTATACCCGTGGAATGAAGAGGAAGGCTTGACCCCGTCCTTTGGCTTGCGGGGTTCTTTTGGCCCAATTTTGCATTCTCCTAGATCACTATGTGTTATTTAAGCTTCTTTAACAATTTGATGCCGGCAATTTCGCATTCGTGGCTGAAGCCTGCTGGGACCTTAGCTGCAACGGATGCTGAAAAAACCTAGTGGGTAGGGGCTAAAAAATAAAGTCAAGCTTATTTCTGCGGTACATTAGTCAGGGGACTTCATTTTTCAAATACAAGTGGCTTTTAGTCTGGTATTAACTATTTATTATGTATAGTTGTTATTTGTATTATGCGCAATAATGGAGAGTTTTTTGGTGAATGACTGTTACTTGTATGAGGAAAACGAATTATTATTTTTTGGAAACTCAAAAATCGAGATAAAAATTGACGTAAAAAATGGTTGCGTAAAGGGGCTTCTGAACAAGGAACAAAACATCGAATTCCTAGAGAACGGAGTGCCAGAAGTTTTTAGGATTATCTATTGTGTATGGAGCATTCATGGAGCAGCAATAAAAGATCCTTGGAGCGCAGTTTATGGAACAACAATTAACAGTAGTGTGCAGAAACTTTACTCTCGCAACTTTATAAAAAGCGAAGATGGGGCTAAGCTTGAGATAGAGTACAATCAGCTACGACTTGAACGGAGAACCATTAAAGTCAAAGTTAAATACACAGTGGAGTTAAAATCCGACAAATACGAAACGCAATGGAAAATCTATGTTGAAAACAATGATGAAGGAACAATTAGAGAAATTGATTTCCCCTTTATTTCAGGTTTGACAAAGCTCGATTCGTTAATTATGCCAGCTTCATCAGGACAAAAGCTCACAGACCCGATTGACAAACTCTCAGATGAGATTCCAGTAGTATATTTAGAATATCCTGGCCGAGCGTCAATGCAATGGTTTGAATACTACTCATCCAAAGCGGGATTATACATGGCATCCTACGATAAGAGCCTAGAATATACAATACTATCCTTTGGTCGAGCTAAGGGATTTGAAGACAAAAATGCCTCAATGTGGACCTCAAAGTTTCCGTTTGTAACATCAGGAAATTCTTGGGAATCGCCAATTTATTCAACTGGAATTCACAGCGGAGACTGGCATTGGGGAGCTGATAGATACAGAGATTGGCTGCAAACGTGGATTAGAAAGCCAAAAATTTCAAAGCATGTCAAAGAAATGATGTGGCTACAAGGTATTAATGTAAAGAATATGAGAGAAGAAGTTGAAAATACCTATGATGATGTTGTTCGAGAAATAAGGGATATGGAATCGCCCTTTCACGGTTTAATGCTTATGCTTGTTGGATGGTTTTATAACGGACACGACACGTTTTACCCTGAATATAAGCCAATTCCAGACTTAGGTGGAGAAAACTCATTAGTAAAAGCAGTAGATAGCCTTCACAGTCTCGGTGTAACCGTCAGTGCGTACATTAATGGGAGAATTGTAAACATTGAAACTGAAACGTACAAAAAATATGGAAAGAAATGGGCGGTTTTAGGCAAAGCACCAAATTTAGGCGTAAACACCATTGACTTTTTCGAACTTCATGAGAACTGGAACCAAGAATGGACAAGGTCAAGTAAAAGCGAAGGATGGTTCGTTGTCATGTGCCCATCAGTAAAGGACTGGCAAAACCACATTATTTCAGAGTCAACCAGAATTATCAAAGACTACCATATTGATGGACTATTCATTGACCAACCTGGCTCCTATTATGCTGAGCTCTGCTACAACAAGAACCACGGCCACACTACGCCAGCAAACGCTTGGGGACCAGGGCTTTGCCAGCTGTTCCACAAAATCAGGGAAGAGACAAGAAAAATCAACCCAGAATCTTTCCTTTACACCGAGGGAATGAATGACGCATATGGGCAATATCTCGATTTTCACTACGACAAAAACCCTCTTTCTTGGGCAAACATGAGCGTTCACCCTGAAAGAGAAACCTTTGCTGAGATGTGGAGGTATACTTTACCATCATACATAACGTCGGGAGAAGGCTACACCTTTCCCCCATCCCTAGACAAAATCTACGGAATTAACTACTTTTTTGTTATGGGTCTGCGCCTCCGCGGATTCGGACCCTCAAAACGGAAACCCGACTTAACAGACGAAGAGTGGACCAAAGCCAAAGCGGCGATGGAAAAAATAGAACACTTATGGAAGAAGGGAAAAGAGTTCTTCTTCTATGGGCGATTCATGGACGATGTTGGCCTAGACACTTCGACCCCTGACATTTTATCGAAGGTCTACATAAACCAAAAAGGAGCTGCAATAGCAATGTGGAACACAAAGGAAAAAGATGTAACATGTGATGTATCGGTTAATTTAAAAGCCTTGGGCATATCCGACACAAAGGTCACCAAAGCTACAATGCTAAGTACAGACGAAACAATTCCACAAAAAAGAATAGGAGCCATTGTAAAAACCAAAATAAAGATTAAAGCTCATGATGTAGACGCTATAATTATTAAAATAAAAAAGCGTAACAAAAAATCAAGCATAATTTACAAGAGAGGAAATAAAAAAAACCTTTTTTTATTTAAAAGAACTTAATCAGACTATTTTATTATGGAGTCAAGTCTTGTTCATCTTTTATATCAAGTTTATGGCTACAACTATATGATCCACAATGAACGGAAAAGTTAAATTTACATGTCTTTCGGACTTTTCAACTTTGGGGGTTGACTTATTTACGAGAGGCTTTACCTTCTTCGTTTTCCTACCTTCTGGAATACGTACGCAAACCTGTTGCGCGTTTAACGGTATTAGTTCTCTGAAAGGTCCTTTCATCATCATGGGATTGGTGAGGTTAACCAAGTGAACGGTTATCGTTTCCTTCTGGCGCAAAACTGTAACATCCAGTACGCCAGGTTCTTTAACTTTAACAGGTTTTTCCTCGTTAGTTGCCCAATTGGTCGTATTTTGTAAGAGTCTACTATGGTCATTATTCACTACTTCTCAGAATGTGCGATCTATGTCCCAAAACTTGATATAACACCTTCAACGGAATCCTGGGTATTCATCGCTGCTCACTCGAGAAATTTGCCTACTTTCTACTGGTAGCTTCCTAGGAATTTTCAATCGAGAAGTAGTAGTCCACTAAAAATTCTGCGTGACTACTACTTCTAAACCGAGTCTTCTAATCTTTTTTCGTACAGCTTACTAGCTTGTATCGAGTTTGGATGCCATGATATCCTAGGATTTTTCTACTTTTAAAGGTTGCTTAAGCCCCAGCTTTTTCTTAGGCGACCAACGCTTAATATGGTCGCAGAGAGAAATCCAAAATAAAGGGAATTGAAAGATATAGAAGAAAATTATGTTCCGTTATTTCCTAATATTGGAAGATATGTTAGTTTTTTGATTTAACCATTGTTTAATTTCGGAACGGACTTGAATGGTAAAGCAGTTTTTGTGGATAAAAGGGGCCAGAATGTTGAGAAGTGCATCTTCTAGTGCGTAAAGGTATTTCTGTGTGTCGCAGTTGGTTTTTACGTCTATCAGTTGAGACGCTTTAACACGTCTTTCCGGGTGTTTGTTGTCAGCGTCCAAAATTATGTACTTAATAGTTTGGCCTGCGGTTACGTCTACTCCATGTCTGCAAAGCTGTCTTGCTGCTATGGCTTGGTGTGCGTTTGTGATGTAGTCACAGGGATCTTTGGAAAGATGCTTTTCTATCATGAGGTCTTCTAAGTCTACTTTTCTGTCCAGGATCATGGCAGCGTATTTCTTAAGAATGTTAAAGGCGTTGGGGATTTGCTGGTAGAATTCTTCAGAGTTTCTGGCCTTCGCTAGTTCCTGAAGTACATCATTCTGAAAGCGGCTAACAATTCGAGGAGTGTCTCTTCGGCGGATCTCTATTCCACGCGCTTTGACCTTTCCGTCCTGAAAGACGCCGTAAAACCGGTTCAGTACAGGAACTCCAAAATGGGTTTTAGAAGACAAGAACACTATCCAGCGGTACCGTCCCTCAAAAGAAATGGGTAAAGCCGTCGCCTCCGTGATTTCTCTGCACAGATCAATGAAGTCCTTGTCTGTAGCTCCCGCTTTCTTAATGTAGAGCGAGTCAACTATCCCGTGGACGATCTCGAATCCTCGTTTCTCCACCAGCTTGGCGGTGTCCAGCAAGGTCTTTCGGGCGAAGGCGCACGCCGCGTTGTGGGCGTCAACCTTGCCGAACCGGGCGTTTCTGTACCCGAGGTAGCCGAAGCATGTGCACAGAATGATCTTGTAGGCGGCCTGTCTCTGGTCGTATTTTCTACGGGTCTCTGGGTCGGTGGCTTCGTTTCTCATCTTTTTGTAGTAGAGCCGTTTTCTGAGCAGTAGTTCCAGAACTTTCGGGATGAGTCCCCTGCGTTTCTCGCATATATTGAAACCGATCTCGGGCACGCGGTTTTTCGAGTCTGGGCAACACTTGCAACCTACGGTTTCTGGGCTGATGTTTTTTTGAAGCATAAGCATAGGGTACATGCTTGAGAAGTCCAGTTCGCCGATGTTGTCGTGGATTCCAAGTTTAGGTTCGAAATAGAAGCCGCCTCTGTCAGCCACCAGCAGGTCCATGCCGTTCTTGAAGTTTTCCGGTTCGCTTTTCTTCCATGGAATTATGAACCCGTCCTTAATAGCTTGGTAGAGCTGAACCGATTTCATGGTGGTTCCTATGGTTACTCTGGAGGTCATCTGCAACGGCATCCGGCAGGTTCGGGAAACCTCAATGAGCCCTTCCAGCCCGTAGTGAACGTATAAGCCGCAGTTTTCAAGGTCGATGTGCAGCCTTCCGAGAAGTCTTTGAGGTGCAGCACGGTAGTAGACGCGCCCATACGAGAAATAGGTGGTTCCTTTCTTCTGCACGGTTTCGACGCCTGCTTTCTCTCGACCCAGAACAAGGTTGGACAACACGCCGTTCACTAGTGCCCGCCTAGCGAGGTAGCTGAAAATAAAGGAGTCCCCGCCGTCCGTGATGATGATGTCGGGGTCTGTTTTTTGGATTGTTTCCACGAGCGCCAGAATCTTTTCGGCTTCGTCGCCGCGGTCAACGGTCACCTTTTCTTTGTCGAATTTCACCTGTATATCGGCTATTGGGTCGCTGAACCGGGGCGTCGCTCCTTTCTGGTTCAGTTCAACCGTGACATGCACGGTTTTCAACAGGGGAACTTGGTAATCCACGTTTTCCGCGGAGTCCATCAGCTTCCAGGAAACATTTCCATCGTTTGCCGCAGCTTCCACGTAGGCCATGGGGAAAAGGTCTCGGTCGAAAAGGTACATTTGAGGAAGCGGTATGTCCACGTTCCAAAGCCTATATTTCCCGTACTCGCCCAGCCTCCAAATGTGGTTTGCTAGGAACCGTAGGCTGGCGTCGTCTGGAACGGTGACCTTCAAAACCTTTGTTCGTTTTTGGGCTTGGAGGCTGGCGTATTTTTCCACGTATTCGTATTCGGCTGAAACCTCGTTTTTAGGCAGGTACCATCCTAGCTTAGATAGGTCTAGCATGCTTGGCGCGGAAACATAGAATGATGGGCTCCACTTGTCTACGAGTTTCTGGCATTCGCCATTTTCTTTTTTGATCCAGACTGCTATCTGCCCTGGTTTTTCCGGGTAAAGGTTGAATATCCAGCCTTTGACGCTTCCAACGCTATTGAGGCTGAAGGGCTGACTTGAGTCTTTCAAGGGCGGCTTTGAACTCCTTCAGGTTTTTTTGGTGGCTGAGAAGGATGGACATGAACATGGCCTCGGTTATGACTGGTCTGGCGGAGGCTCCTGCGGCTGAGGCGTAGCTTCTGCACGCGTTCATCAGCTCTTCGAAGGCTTCTCTGTCTTCTCTTCGGAGCGCCTTCAAGAAGGCATCCCATTTCTTGATCTCGTTTTCTAGAATCATGCGGTAAGAAGGGACAGTTCTGCCCAAGTAGCTAAGCCTCCGCGAAGTCTTCCAGCAGGAACTGTCCGAGGGGTTCCTCGAAGAACAGGTCAACCGAAACCGCAGATCTAGATGGGTGCTTCTCTAGGGTTATCCTAACGTGAGGGGTTCTGTCCTCGATTTTGGCTACGATGTCCGCTCTTCCCAAAAGGTAGTGCTCAAGCCCCCGTTTCCTCGTGTTTTTTGACAAAATCGAGGTTGCCACAAGAAGAAGCCGCCGTTCTCTCGTGAGGTTCCAGACGAAACGGGTGATTCGGTTGAAGGTTTTCTTTGCTTCGAAGAGTCCGATGTCGGAGTCGCAGTACAAGGCTGGAAGGTCTGAGACCACGACTAGCTTTGACTCCGTCCGATCTAGGATTTCGTGAATCTTCTCTGTAAGCAAGGCGGTCATCTGGTAGCTTGTGAAGGCTCTTGAAACCCAGATGCTTTTTAGGGTTTCCTCTGGTTCCAGCCCCATTAGACGCGCGTTTTCCGAGATGAGGTACGGGTCGAAAAGGTTGCCTCCATCAATGAAGACCGCTGACGATTCCAGCCCGCCTAAGCCGTCGGCTAGCTGGCTGCGGATGCACAACAGTTCAGAAATGACGTGACACACGTAGCTGCCGTGGAGAACGATAAGTTCTCCCAATTTAAGATCAGGAAAGAAGGTGTCCATCATTTTGGCTCCAAAGGATGAGGAGCATAATTTGTCTGCGGCTGGCTGACGAAAGCCCATGACAGGTCCGTGAAGCTTCAGCATATAGTCTTCCTCCAAGAGGCGGAGGCCTAGCATACACGTAACTCAGCAAAAACGTATTTAAGAAATAGGTGCGTGTTGAGGGGGAGGGGGATTCTCCGTCTCACTTAGAAGTCCAGAAAGATTCAGGCTAAGCGAAGCCCGTTTAAGACGTCTTCTACGCTTAGAAACTTTTCATCAGGAAGCATCTCAAGCAGTGTTGAGGCGTGAACCCTTTGGTTCTCGGTCAAGTCGATCACCTTCCAACCTTGGCTCTTTAACAGCTCTCTCTTTGTCATTGGAAACCTAGCGTCCTCCATGAGCACCTTTCTCAGTGATTGTTCCCCCTCGACCCCTGTTACCGAAGAGAACTTCCCCGTCTCCTTGTAAAACTTGAATCGGGCAGCGTCCTTATACATTCTAACATTGTGGAATGAGATGACGGACGTTTCTGCGCTGCTTCGATTTACCTTTCTATCAATGTCTTTGAGCTCCTCATCTGTGAACTGGTAAACATTATGTTGTCCTTTGCCAAAGATGCGCGAGTAAAGAACGTCGGATTTAACAGCTGGCGCTTCGCGTGAAAGGTCAACGGCCTGCGCAATGTCGTGTTTTCTCATAAGCTCAATTAAGCCACGCGGAAGGGGTTCGCCTCGCCTTCTTCTAACTTCCCACACCAATCTAATCTTTTTCAGGTCTATGCCTTCAAAAAAGGCTTTCATAGATTCTATCCTTCCGTAGTCAAGCTTTATCTTGGCTGGGGTTTCTAAGACAAGAAATCTTGATCTAAGGGTGCTGCAGACATTGATCATAGCATCGAACGTCTTGAACGATTCCTCACAGGGTTTCAGCTGGTATTTATGCGTCACAGATCTGTGGCATTTGACTGAAAACTCGAAATCTGGCGGCGTCCGTTTTCTCCAGAACTTAACTGTTTCCAAGTTTGGGATCTCGTAGAATGTTGAGTTAACCTCGACGAAGTTGAATGCTTTGGAATAGGCTTCAAGAGATGTCAGCCCAGGCACCTGAAAATAAGACCACCCTCCAGCACCTATAAGTAAATCTGTCATCTTGCCTCAGTACTAAATTATTAAGATGCTATGACTTAATAATTACAGTTGTGAATGTCATCTTGCGGAAGCATGAATCTTGCAGCGTTTAATCTTTGGAACGAGAGGATGGTCTTACAAGGAATGGATCGGCCCATTCTACGGGAGCGCAAAGAACATGTTCAGTTATTATGCTAGTTTTTTAACACTGTAGAGATCAACTCCACATTTTACTGTTATCCTTCCAAAGGTACAATCTACGGATTAGACCGAAACTCTCCTTCAGAGTTTGTCTTCTCAGTTAAGCTGCCAAAGTTATTAACTCACGAGAAACAGCTCAACCCATCTCGGAATGTTAAAGGCGACTTGATGCGTTTCCCAGAACTGCTGGAACCTCTCAGCGCCCGGAACAAGTTGGGTTGCATTCCTATACAGTTGCCTCCCAGATTTTCGTATGATCATGACCTAGCAAACTATGAAGCTTTTCTTGAGATGATACCGGATGGCTATGACTTTTGCAGTCGAGTTTAGGCACAGGCCGTGGATGAGAGAAGAAACATGGAAGTTGTTAGAGAAGTATAACGTGGCCTATTGCATCGTGGACGAACTTTTGCTTCCTCCAGAAGTACATTTAACTGCTGATTTTGCCTATTTCCGCTGGCACGGCAGAAACCCAAAATTGTGGTACGATTACCATTACGCAGAGGAAGAGCTGCAAGAATGGGTGCCCCGCCTAGAAGAGACGCAGCGAAAATCGGACAAAATATACGGATACCTCAATAACCACTTTCATGGTTATGCGATTGAAAACTGCATCGAAATCCTAGAAATGCTTAACATAGCCAAACCCGAACACACAAAGATCAAACAACGAGTGACCCATCACAATCTACAGAAACATCCCAAGACATACGAGACAAAACTAGACGATTTCTAAGTACACCTAAACCATGAGAAACATCTTCAGCCATGCTTGATTCAATAAATACTGGAACAACGCATAATCTCCTCAACCTGAAGAAAAACCAGTGAAACATTAAATAAGTGGTCTTAGAAAAAAATTAACCCCTTCCATAAACAACTAACCCATTATAACTGTTTCCAACAAACCTCAAGAATCAGAAAAATAAAATTATGTAACATTTTTCTTGTGCAATTAATGAATGATAAAAAGAAAAAGAGGTTTACGCGAAATATCACCTTAGAAGTTTCTGCTGGGCAAGATATCTTGCCCAGATCATTATGAATCCCTGAACACGTCAAACAGATTCAGCACATCCCCCCCATATAGGCTTTCTAACTAGAATTAAAAGATTAAACAAATACAAAAGGAATAAATTTTTAAGCAAATTCAATGCCCCACCATATAATATATGCATTACTATGATACTGTGAGCTTTGGGGGACGTTTTCTTATTTTTTGTAATTTTGTTATCGAAAATTACATTTAGCATTTTGTCACATTGGAATTTTTGACATTGCGCGTAATGTTTTTTAGGTTGAACCTAAATTTTTTATTTGGGCGCAAACCTTGAGGGTTAAACGTGAGTTAACAGTTATTGAGGGTAAATATCTGACTTTGATTTATAGAAGGCGTTATGAAGAATCAAAAGTTGTCAGGACAACTGAGTTGGCTAGAAATTTAAAGGTTCAGCCTGCAACGGTGACAGAGACTGTTCAAAAGCTCGCTGAGAAAGGGTTCGTTGAGTATAGCCCTTATCGTGAGATTAGATTAACTGACGAAGGAGTTTACAATGCACAGAGGCTTTTGAGGAATCATCGGCTTTTGGAAGTTTTGTTTGTTAATGCCTTGAATTATGATGTTTCCAAAGCCTGCGATGAAGCAGCCAAGCTGGAGCATTATGTTTCAGAAAATCTTGTTGACAGAGTTTGCCAAACTTACGAGCATCCACTGATCTGTCCATGTAAAAAGACTATTTTTCACACTGGAAAATGTGGTGAGAGTTAGACTTGTTTGAAGCTATTTCTGAGATATTTTTGGAAACTATGCAGATAATTCTTTTAGTTGCCGTTATGATGGTTATAGTCGAGTTTATAGAAATAAGGTTCAAAAACGCGATTCAAAAAAAGATAACGGAAAACCACGTAAACCAAATCATAATAGCCTCGCTCTTGGGAGCGATTCCAGGCTGTACAGACGCATTCTTCATAGTTTCACTTTACACCCATGGGTTAGTAGGATTCGGAGCCTTGGTAGCTGTTATGCTTTCAACAGCAGGAGACGAGGCCTTTGTAATGTTAGCAATGATGCCAAAGTCAGCTGTTCTGATTTTTGGCATATGTGCTCTTTTAGGCATAATAGGTGGCTTTGCTGTGGATAAAATAGCAAAAATGATAAATCTTAAGACAACGCAGCCCTGCGAGATAGAAGTCCACGACGTAGAAATTAACATTAAGCATTTCTTAAAGGAACATGCATATGTCCACATCTTCAAGAAGCATATTCCGAAACTTTTTCTCTGGATATTCTTCACGTTGCTGGCTCTTAACCTTCTGATAGAAAACTTTGAGTTGGAACCGACAATTTTGGGGTTGCCAAAACTCGCCCTAATTGTTTTTGCAGCGTTAATTGGAGTAATACCTGAGTCTGGCCCTCATCTTCTTTTTGTTGCGTTATTTTCAAAGGGCCTAATTCCTTTCTCAATTCTGCTAGTTAACACGTTGTCCCAAGACGGCCACGGAATACTGCCGTTGCTCTCGTACTCGGTAAAAGACACGATAAATGTTCAAATATTCACAGCGTTGTTTGCTTTGATAGTGGGAATAGTACTTTTCCTGCTAGGAGTGTAGTCTGGCTCCCAGTGAGAGTGTGAAGAACCTTATCTATACAACACGGTGTACGGCTCAAAAATGTAGTAAAAAGCAAATAACAATAATACGCAAAGAACTGTATAGGCTAAAAGGCGCATCTTCCTGTTTGACATCGTGCTTGAAACAAACCTTGTGTTCAGCTTTAAGTATGGTATTATAAATGGAACCTTGGTTTTGTACTGAAAGTAATCTTGGCCAAACTTTTTTTCTAGTTCTAACTCCTCGAATTCTGCTAAAAGAACGTATGAATAACACAGTGTAAGCCACATCAGATAATTGATCAGCCGCCAACCCAGTAATGCAAAACCTAGTGTCCACATGAAAATGCCAAGGTACTGTGGATGCCGAGAAACGCTGTATAATCCGCTTGCCACTATTATTCGTTCTTTCCTGGCGTGCGACAATAATTGGAATAAACCTAGACTGTAAACAGCGAGACCGGAAACTATGAAAATGTAGCCCAACCCGTCTAGAAATGTATGCATAGTTTCGCTTGGCAATCTTATTACGCCATTGATGAGGCGGTTGGCGAAGGCAAAATCCGTGAACGCAAGCCACGGAGTGTAGAATACTCCTATTATGGAGAAAAACAAAATGAACATTGGAACCAAAGTGTTGAAAATCACGGGGAAATAGAATACCCATCCTATGAAAGCAGCTGACCTTGATAGTTTAAATTCTAAAAAAAGAGAAATAAGAGCAAATGCCGTAGCAATAAGGCCTAGATAAACCAAGTACCAAGCGTTCTCTCTGAGAAGTGGCATGTACCCTTCAGATGATGGAATATTGGCTCCAAACCTAGATGTCCAAACGTACACCAGAAATAACATAATTAGAATGATGGCAACAAAACCGTACTTTCTGTTCAGCCTAGACACCAACAGATAAGAATAGATAAAGGCGTATAATTCTATTCTTTAGAACAGCAAAAGCCAAGTTGGAAACGAAAAAGGTGAATGGCAAATTAAGGTTTTTAGAATAGGATTAAATAGTGATTTACGAAGATTATATTACGCAATGATTTTGCTTTGAAAACATAATCAGGAGGTGAAAAAAGGTGCTGTCGAAAATACCCATAAATCTTGAAAAAATTGACAAAAAAGATTTGGACAAGGAAATTCTAAGAGTTGGCGTAATTGCTGAGCTGGATGCTATAAACCTCTATGAACAAATGGCAGCCATGACAAATAATGACCTTGTGAGAAAAATCCTTTTGGATATATCTAAAGAAGAAAAAACTCACTTTGGCGAATTTCAGTCTTTATTGTTAATGGAGGATAAAGAACAAGAAAAAGAACTTAAAGAAGGAAAAAAAGAAGTTGATGAACTAATAAAATAAAATTCATCAATAATTGCGACCACGATGTTCAACATAGTCTCCTTCTTATCAATCACCAAACACTAAAAGACATAAAATAATAAAAAACCCAACAACTTTTTGGCAAACAACGTTACTTCATATTTTGCCAGAAAATGAATCTGATCATTACAAATTTAACACTGAAAAAGCCAGTTGTTTGATGTTTTAACTAAAAAAATATTGGGATTAAAAAATATGAATTTAAAAAGCGATAACCTAAGTGTTACTTAATATCTTCGATATGACCTGTTTGGTCTTTGTGGTCTTCTTTTAGCATAACATTCTCTGCAGTAAACTGGTCTTGTGCCATCTGGCTTAAAGGGAACTTCGCATTCCTTACCGCACTCTGCACAAACAGCCTTGTGCATTTCACGACTTTCCATGACATTTTCACTCCTTTTATTTAAGTTTGCAAGAACAAAGTGTCATTCAGAAGTCAAATTCCGAAATCTTTGCTTCCTGCTGACCTTTGAGAAATGACTACGTGCCTATTAAACTTATCCGTAACAAACCTATAATTTTTCTTACAACGAACTTGAAAAATTGCCTCTCGGCCTTATTCCATTATGGCTATATTGAATACTTTTGCTCCTATTTTTGCTAAACACCACTCTAGTTCCTCGTTAGCGAAGCCGACAGCTCTATACTTAGCGAGCTCAGCTGCAATGTTCTCCGAATGGTCTGAACCAAACATGAAAAAGTTCAACCAAGAACTAAAAAGAGAAGAATAAAAATTCCGAATTGACCAACTTTTATGGTTTGACCAGTACTTTTATGGCTCCTTCTAATTTTTTCTCAGCAACACCAAAAGCACTTTGTATTTCTTTGAGCTTAAAGATATGACTAACAAGAGGTCTCAATTTCACAGTGCCAGACGAAGCAATTTTCACGGCTCTTTGAAACGTGAATGGACTGCGATAGGAAGTTGTTATTGTCAGCTCCTTGTCATATAGATCGAATGGTTTTACGTTCCAAACCTCATCTTGAGGCGCAACTCCGAAAATGTTTAGTCTTCCCCCTCTACGCGTGACTTTCATAGCCTGAGTTATCGCTTTTGTGCTTCCTACAGCCTCTATTGCTACGTCAACTCCGTAGCCGTGCGTTAGATTTTTTATGGCTTCAACTGGGTCCTCCTTAGATACGCATACGGTATAGTCCGCTCCGAGGTCTTTGGCCAATTTAAGCCTGGTTTCCTCAATGTCTGTCTGAATTGTAACTGAGGCTCCAGACTGCTTTGCAAGTTGTAGAAGGATTAGCCCAACAGGTCCAGCGCCAATTATTGCGACGGTATCTCCAGTCTTGATTCCAGCTTGATCTATGCCTCTTACACAACAGGCTAGTGGCTCAACTAGGGCTGCTTCGTCGAGACTGAGTTTTTTAGGTACTTTATACACGTTTTCAGCTTTGACTTTTACGTATTCTGCAAAAGCACCATCAATCGTTACTCCGACTGCCTTCAGATTCTCGCAGAAATAGTTCCGTTCTGACATATGACAGAAATAGCATGTTCCGCAAAGTATGTTTGGCTCAACAACAACAGGGTCTCCAACTTGCAAGTCTTCTTTAACATTATGCCCAACCTCAGCGATTACGCCTGAAAACTCGTGCCCTAGAATTATTGGCGTATTAGTCTTCCATTCGCCCCTGTAAATGTGGATGTCTGTCCCGCAAATTCCCGTTGAGTGAACTTTTATCAGAACCTCGTCAGCAGAATACTCTGGTCGCGGTACACTGTCTAGTTTAAGATTCCTAATTCCGCGCAGGACTGCCGCCAACATGTTACCACTTTCTTCAACTATGTTCCAACATGATAAAATTTATTATTATCTATTTGGGATAATTGAGTGTCGTGAAACCTTACGTGTAAGGTTACCTTCTAGGCTATTTCCTCAGATATTTTATTGATGCGCCATCTATTCGTTGTGGTAAGCTTAATAAGGATGTGTAATAAATTACATTGGATTCCAAAATGTTACACTTCGTCCGTTTAACTACGAGAAAAACAGCTATGATTGCGTTACTGTCAGCGTTATACTACATTATGTCCTTTTTACCAGGCATCAAGGTAGCTCAGGGAGCTGCCTCCCCTGTGACAATCCAGATAGAAGCACTCATGGCCACGATTTTCGGCTTGGTAATGGGACCGTATCTAGGCGCTTTAACAGCTCTTATGGGAGCTTTCATAGCTTGGATGTTGCCGCCAGGTTCACCCAGCCTTACGAGCTTGATTTTCTTACCTTCGCCTGTTATGAATGCCTTTACAGTAGGGCTTATATACAGAGGAAAGTGGAAAATCGCAGCTTCCACATTGGTAGCAGTGATACTGGCTTTCTGGCTTCTCCCTGCAACTCAGCCTTGGGACCAAAACTTTTACGTTGGACTCTTCGCCATGTGGGATAAGATTGGCGCATTAATCCTCATTTTGCCTTCTATTTATCTCCTCAAGAAAAGAGCAAATAAGATTTCAGGCGGAGAAAATGTTAGTGATAAAAAAGAAAAAAAGAGGCTTTTTAATGCAACTTTTATTCTTTTAGTTGTTGCTGCTGTCTTGATGCTTGTGAATGCTTGGGTTGTAGTGACAAGCGGAAACCCAAAATACCAGTTCGAATTTTTGGGGTCAACCTTTAAGCTAAACCTTGTTTCTAAAGAGATGTTGCCTTTTGTCTCTGCAATTGGATATGGCTGGTTTTCGTTAGGTATCAGCATGTTAGCTTGCATAGTCCTTCTTCACATTATGCCAGAAAAAAGGAGACTTTGGAGCATTGCAACTTTCGCATTGTCATGTGTAAGCGCAATCATAGGCGGAGGCTACATCGTTGGATTGTTCTTAGGTGTTTTGGGAAGTTTCTACGAGTTCTTAGCTAAGAAACTTTCTGAGGCAAGACATCCTCTTTATAGTGATATTGTGGTATTTTTCCTTTTGGCGTTTGTTGGAAATGAGGCAGATAATGCTTTGGGTAACCTGATCTTTGGGCTTCCACAAGTCTACGAAGGGCTGTTCCTCATGAGCGTTGAGGCCTTAAGGCTTTCTTTCCTTACTTTGCCTTTCTTCTATTTTGGGGTGAGACTTTTGCAAGCTATTATTACAACCATGATTGCAACGCCATTGATGAGAAACCTTAAGTTAGCTGGTTTCCTTGAATCAACTTAAAGCAGAATCAGATTAAGGCTCACTTTTCTGAAACATCATTTGCTTCTTTTTTATATGATGCAGCACAGTGGCTGCAACAAAATGCGAGTTTTTTTCCATCGATGACCTCATAGTGTCCGCCTTCGAAGATTTTGCACCCACAGTTTGTGCAAACAAGAAGATTTGGCTCAAGAGCAGCTGAAACTATAGATGCGAAGCGTTTGAAGATTCTTTTGCAAAATTGGTCGCCTTCTTCTGTAAGCTCGTAAACCTTTCTTTTTTTCTTTCCCACAGGCTTTTCTCTGTGCCTTATGAGTCCTCGCCGCTCAAGGTCTTGTAGGAACGGGTATACCAAGCTTGGAGTTATGTCTTTTCCAAGTCTTGTTCTGAATTTATCGATTATGGCGTATCCATGAGTTGGGGACTCGTATAGAATCGTGATTATATAGAACCTCGAGAAGTCAGAGATTGTTTCCTCAATTTTTTCGACGGACAATTATTACGCCAATAGATATATCTTTGTAAGATACATTTATATATTTCTATAACGCCATTATAAATGGCAATGCCTGCGCATCGGTAAAAGTATGACAACTATGTTGGGAAATGAAAGAGGAAAATGAGCCATAGACACCAAAATGAAAGAAACGGCATAAATCATTCTTCTCATGTAGGTCACGCTCATCACTTGCAAGAATTTAAAAAGAGACTGTGGTTTTCGGTTGTACTTACAGTCCCTATCCTATTTCTTTCTGAGATGATTCAACACTGGTTCGGTTTCGTTCTCATGTTTCCTTTGCAAAAAGAGATTCTGCTCCTGCTTTCGTTGACGGTTTTTCTTTACGGTGGGCTTCCATTCGTAAAGGGACTGTACCAAGAAGTCAAGAGCCGGCAGCCTGGTATGATGACTTTGATATGCACAGCTATTTCAGTAGCCTTCTTCTACTCTACTGGCACAGTTCTTTTACCAACCGTCATAGCTGGAAAGGATTTCTTTTGGGAGCTCGCTACACTTATTGATGTTATGCTTCTCGGTCATTGGGTGGAGGCAAGAAGCGTACTTGGTGCCTCAAAGGCTCTGGAAGAACTGGCTAAAGTCATGCCTACAGTAGCGCATGTATTAAGAAATGGTGAAATCGTGGATGTTTCTGTTTCTCGGCTCAGAACAGGCGACATTGCCCTCGTTCGTCCAGGCGAAAAAATCCCTTCAGATGGCGAGGTGGTTGAGGGGCAGTCCTCTGTAAACGAGGCTTTCTTAACTGGCGAATCAAGCCCAGTTCACAAAAAGGTTGGCTCAAAGGTTATCGGTGGTGCCATTAATGGCGAAGGCGCGGTTAAAATAAGAGTTTTGAAGACTAGGGAAGAAACCTACATTGCCCAAGTCTTAAAGCTCGTACAGCAGGCTCAAGAAAGCAAGTCTAGAACACAGGATCTGGCTGACCGTGCAGCAACCTCGTTGTTTTATGTGGCGCTTTTATCGAGCATATTAACGTACATTGTTTGGTTTAGTTTTGGAAAAGTGGATTTTGCACTTGAGGCTGCGGTGACCGTGCTTGTCATATCTTGTCCCCACGCGCTTGGTTTGGCAATTCCTCTTGTGGTTGCATTGTCAACATCGATAATGGCGAAAAGTGGAATCCTCATCCGAGACAGAAAAGCCTTCGAGATGATTAAAGACTTAGACGCTGTTGTTTTTGACAAGACTGGAACTCTGACTCTTGGCAAGTTCGGAGTTACTGACGTTGTATCCTATGTTCCAGAGAACGAATTTTTGGAGTTTTCCGCGGCTGTTGAGCTTAACTCGGAGCATGTAGCAGCCTCAGCAATCGTTGAATTCGTTAGACAGAAAGGTTTGAAAATAAGAAAAGTTCAAGAGTTCAAATCTTTGCCTGGACTTGGAGCCTATGGAAAGGTCGATGGCAAGGATGTTTATGTTGGTGGTGCGAACCTTCTTAAAGAACTTGGAGTCGAAGCAGACAAGCCTGAAATAACGCTTTTGCAGACACAGGGAAAAACAGTTGTGTTCACGGTGATTGATGGCTTACTTGGCGGAGTCTTCGGACTGTCCGACGTGATAAGACCAGAATCGTATGAGGCGGTTAGGGAACTTAAAAGAAACAAGGTTAAAGTCTTCATGCTTACTGGCGACAGTGAAGAGGCTGCAAGGAATGTCTCGAAGGAGCTCGGGATCGATGAGTATTTCGCTCAGGTTTTACCTGATAAAAAAGCGGAGAAAATAAAGTACTTACAGGAAAGAGGGCTTAGGGTTGCTATGGTTGGCGACGGAATAAATGACGCTCCCGCTCTTGTAACTGCGGATTTGGGAATCGCTGTAGGTGCCGGAACAGACATAGCGATCGAAAGTGCGGACATAATTTTAGTGAAAAACGACCCAAGAGACATTGCTAAGGTCGCCAGTCTTGCGCGAAAAGTGAATTCAAAGATGGTTCAAAATCTCTTATGGGCAGCTGGATACAACGTCTTGGCAATTCCGCTTGCTGCAGGCCTTTTATCAGGACTAGGCATAGTCATAGGTCCGGCTGTCGGCGCTGTGTTGATGTCATTAAGCACCATTATTGTTGCGTTTAACAGCCAAACCTTAAGGAAATTTGAGCCAAAAGGAGCAGGGGAATATTTAATGATGCAAGCTGCGTTGAAGGATCCGGTTTGCGGAATGGAGGTTGAGGCTTCGACAATGTACAAGACAGACTATGGAAGAAAAACATATTATTTTTGCTCAATAGAATGCAAGGAAGCCTTCGAATCTAGG